>Ga0116226_10000430_pt1 | contig 35515 bp, 31 predicted proteins | sample S1TSphfallax_FD_89692 | JGI IMG/M metagenome (GOLD analysis project Ga0116226, IMG submission 89692) | Host-associated microbial communities from peat moss isolated from Minnesota, USA - S1T2_Fa - Sphagnum fallax MG | ecosystem: Host-associated > Plants > Peat moss > Unclassified | place: USA...
GAGCAAGGCCGCCGTCGCGATGTTGGCGCGCGCGAGCGACATCTCGATCGGAAGCGCTGCGGCGCGTTCCAGCATCGCCCGCGCTTCGCGCAGCGCGCCGAGTCGGAACAACCGCTGCGCTTCCAGAGCCCGCGTATAGCCCTCGTAGGCGGTCCAGCGCCGCGCTTCCACGCCGTCGAGGGCCACGGCAAATTCACGACCGGCCTGGTCGTCGCGTCCGATTGCAAGGAAGTGCGCGCCGATGTTGATGTGGGCGCGGATGGCGTAATCGCCGTCGCCGCTCCGGGCGACGACGTCGCGGTAGCGGCCGGCGGCAGCGATGCCGCCATCCACATCGCCGTCCCCGAGCGCACAATGCATACGCGTATTTTGCAGCATTGAGGTGACCGCAATCGACGCGTCGGCCGGGACGGCCCGTTCGACCTCGCGCAGGATCGCGCGCGCGATCGACCCATGCCCGAGGTCGGCACGGATGTAGGCAAGACACAGGCGGAGATGCGTGCGCTGGTTCGCTTCGAGCGCATCGCGCTCGGCGGGTACCGTCGCGAGCGCGGCTTGCGCGAGTGCGAGCGCGCGTGCGCCGTCGCCGAAGAAATGCGCGGACATGATGAGCGAATACGAGAGGCTCGCGGCCTCGGTCAGTTGCCCGGAACTCCGATAGACGTCCATCGCCGCTCCGTAGGAGCGCATGGCGCGCTCGGGCTCGCCCGCAAGCATGAGGCAGCGCGCCATGCCCGCGAGCACGCGCGCGCGCGGCGCGGCCGCGCTCTCCGTCAGCTCGAGCGCGCGTTCGTAGAAGCGAACGGCGTCGGCGTAGGCGTGGCTGCGTTCGGCGGCGAGACCCGCGCGTTCGTTGTAGCGCTGGCCGGGTTCGGGCTCGCGCGCGCACCAATAGTGATACCCGATGTCGGCTACGTGATCGGGCGCCGTTACCTCGATTTCTTGCGCGATTCGCCGGTGCAACGGACGCGCTTCGGCGATCAGCATTTCGTGCCCGACGGCCTCGCGCGTGAGCGCGTGGCGGAAGTGATACGTGACGGGTTCGCCGGCCGCTTCGGCAAGGAGTTGCTGTTCGCAGGCGAGCCGCACCGCACCCAGAACCTCGGCGTGCGTCGTCTCGGCGATGCGCTCGAGAAACGCGAGCGTGAACGGCCGCCCGATCGCCGCGGCAATCGTCAGCACGCGCCGTTGCGCAGCGTCGAACAGACGCAGCCGATCGACGACCATCGCACGAATCGTCAGTGGAAGATCTCTGCGATCGCTCGCGTCGCCCGCATCGACGTGCTCGATCGCATCCTTGAGCAGCTCCTCGGCGAAGAACGGATTCCCCTCACTGCGCTGCGCGATCCGTTCGAGGACCTCGCGTCCGAGCGCTGCGCGGCCGTCGAGCGCGTGGCGCAGGAGCTGGCCGATTTCGGCGCTCGCGAGGGGTCGTAAGCGAATCCACGAGGTCGCGCTCGCGCGCGCGATCTTGCCGACGTGGCCCGTCACGAGCGGATCGCGGCGGAGCGCGTCCGAGCGAACGGTCAGCACGAGCAGCAGCCGGTAGCGCTCGATTCGTCCCGCGACGTACGTGAGGAGTTGCAGCGTGGCTTCGTCGGCCCAATGCAGGTCCTCGATCAGGCAGATCGTGCTGCGGTGCGCACAGACGCGCTCGAGGCGTTCGAGAACGGCGGCGAATTGTTCGGCCTGCGTCGGGTACGAAGCGAGGTCGTCGGAAGCGCCCAGCGACGCGAGGATTTCGATGAACGGCTGATACGGCACGGCGCCGAATTCATCGCACGCGCCGCTCGCGATCGCCGGCCGCAAACCGCTCAGTCGCGCACGCAGTTCGTCGAGCAGACGGGACTTGCCGATCCCGGCATCGCCTTCGATCAATACGCAGCCGCCCCGGCCACACGCGCTCTCGCGCGCATAGCCGACCAGCGCGCCGATTTCCTCGGCGCGGCCGACGAACGTGGGGCTGGTCACGGGGCGAAGCTTCATGGTCGCGGGCCGTACTACCAGGACGACGGTAGGGTTTTCCCCCGTACAAACCCCCGTCGCTTGCGCATACGCTTGGCGCGGAGGTTTACCGATGCGCCTTACGCCGCTTCACGTTGCTTTTGCCGGTCTTGCCCTTGCCGCGATCGCGGGCTGCGGTGGCGGAGGGGTCACATCCGTGCCGCGCCCCTCGGCTCCGCCGGCGGCATCGGCCGCACCCGGCGCATCGGCCGGCCCGGCGGGCTCACCGTCGCCGAATATCTCGCCGTCGCCATCACCGTCTCCGGCGACGACGTCGACGCAAGCGCTCGCGGCGAGCGGGACGACCGTCGGGCTTCCCGCCTCGAACGGCGTCACGGGCGCGTCGGCCGTTTTCCCGGCCGCGAGCAATCTGCCCAGCGGCGTCAACGTGGTGTTCACCTCATCGAGCGCGCTCACGCCGCCGGCCGCCCAGAGCACCAAACGCCGCCGAGCGAGCGCGAGCACGGCCGTGTTCTGGCAGATGACCTTCACCGGTTCGACGGCGCAAGACGTCACGTTCACCGGCAACGCTACCGTATCGATTCCGACGCCGGCCGGCGTGAGCGGGACCAGTTTGCTGCTCGAAGTCTTCGATGGCTCCACGCTCACCTCGACGTGTCCCGCCGGCGTGAGCGGGAACACGACGACATTCACGTGTGCGAATCCGCAGCTCAACCTCGGCGATACGTACTGGCTCGAAGTGGTCGCGGGAACCGGGCTCAGCACGGCGAGTTGCATCGTCCCCAGCGCGGCAGCGCCGGCCGGTCCGCATCTGCTCTACTACACGGACGGCGCGCACGACGTGGTCGATTCCTTCGACGTCTGCGCGCAACCGGCGAGCGGCATCACCGCGACCTACACGTTACCGGCCGGAACGCTCTCGACGACCGGACCATCGTCGAATCCGGGCGAGATCCGTTTCGATCGCGGCTCGGCGCCAGGCGATCCGCGCGTCTTCGTCATCGGCGCGAACGATACGCTCGTCTATCTCGACGTGAGCACGACGCCCGGGACCGTTCTGCAGACGATCGCGTACAGCGGCACGCCGCATCATCTCAGCGCGACGAACGGCGCCGGCGGCGCCACGGAATATCTGCTCATCACGGTCGGCACGTCCAAGCTGCTTTCGTATCAGGTCAGCCAGACGGCGCCGTACCTCACCCAAGTCGCCTCGATCGCCACGCTCTCATCACCGCGCGGCATCGGTGTCGAGGGCAGCACGAACGGTGTTCGCAACGATCCCATCGTCGCGAACACCGGCAACGGAACGGTCGCCGCGATCAACAGCTCGACGCTTGGGGCCGGACCGCTGACGGTCGACTCGACGCTCGCGTTGACCAGCGCGCCGGAAAAAGTCACCGGCCCGAACGCGGGACTCAATTGCGTGCTCGTCGCCGACGCGACGAACGACAGCATCTCGGCGGTGAGCATCGCCGGGCCGGGCGGCACGATCCAGCAAATCGGCACGCCGATCCCGCTGCCCGCGGCACCGACCGACGATACGTTTTTTCCGCCGGGCGGAAATCCGGGCACCGGAACGGCCGGCTATGGCTCCAATACCGGCATCGTTGCCTACGCCGGTGGTGCGCAACTCGTCACCTGCGACGGAACGAACTTCACCGCCGGCCCCACCTGGTCGACGTTCCCCAGCGTCAGCGGCCTCGCCGCATCGAACTACTCGTCGACGGCGATCACGACGCTGCTCTACGTCGTCGGCACGAACAACGGAGCCCCCGTCCTGCAAGGCTACGCATCGACCCAAGCCAATCCGGTGTTCAGCGTCACCCTCGCATCCGGCGTCGTCCCACAAGACGTCACCGCCGGCCCATGATGGCGAGCGGGCCGGCTAGATATCCACGTCTTGCATCTGATCGAACGGCGCGATGGCGTTGGGGTGCCAGTTCTTCAAGTCGTGGTTGTACGCGTAAATATCGTCGCGGATGAAGAGCACGATCTGCGGCACCTGCTCGTCGATGAGCGTTTGCACCTTCGCGACGTCTGCGCGCCGTTGCTCCGGATCGTACGTTTCGAGAACCGACTCCAGCGCCGTATCGAGCTGCGCGTTGCAATAGCGATCGTCGTTCTCGCCGTTCGGAGGAATGTTGTCGCACGCGAATTCGTTCGAGAGACTCCCGGTCGGATCCAGGCCCCAGTAAAAGAACGCGACGTCGAACTTGCCGCTGAAGATGATTCCGCCTTGCTCCTGGAGCGCAAAATAGAGCGCGGAATCGTAACGCCGCACCTGCATGGCAACGCCGATTTTCGCCCACGTTTGACGAATTTGTTCGATCAGCGCGTCGGCGTCGGGATGGCCCGCCGCAATGGTCACGACGAGCGAGAGACGCAGCCCGTTCTTGGCACGCACGCCGTCGGCGCCACGCTTCCAGCCGTCTGCCTCGAGCAGCGCGTTGGCGCGCGCGAGATCGAACGGCTGGAGCGCGAGCGAGGTGAACATCGGGCTCACCGGCGTGATCGGCGTCTCGGACACGATCCCCGCGCCGTGATTGACTTTTCGATTGATCGCGGCCCGATCGACCGCAAGCCGCAAGGCTTGACGGACCGCGAGATCGTGGAAAACCGGATGCTGCATGTTGAAATCGAGGTGACCGTAGAGAAAGCCCGGGAACTCTTGCACGGCGGCCGTGGGGATCGCTTTCACGCGATCGACGTAGCCGGTCCCGACGTACGGCCACACGTCGATCTCGCCCGTCTGCAACTGGGTGAGGATCGTGTTGAGATCCGGCAAGAATCGATAGACGAGGTGCGTGATCTTTGGCTCGCCGCGGAAATAGTACGGGTTTGCTTCCATCTCGACGCGATCGTCGCGAATCCACTTCGTGATGCGAAACGGACCGATGCCGATCGGTAACGCGTTGTACGGCGCGTTGTTGATGTTGGGCAAGCCGCCCAAGATATGCTTGGGGAGGATCGACGGGTTGGCCCCGCCGGTGCTGAAAAAAGTGGGCCAGAACGGCGAATACTTCTTGCGCAAATGAAAGACGACGGTGTATTTGTCCGGCTCGTCGATTTTCGTTATCAGGTCCCAGCCGGAGCGGCCGACTTCGTTATTCGCCTTGTTCAAAACGGCGTTGGTGGAGAAAACGACATCGTCGGCGTCGAAAGGCACACCATCCGACCACTTCACGCCGCGGCGCAGATGCCAGGTGATCGTCAGGCCGTCTTTCGATATGCCGCCATTGGCTTGCGAGGGCACAACGGTCGCGAGTTCCGGCACCGGCCGGTTATGGATATCGGTTTTCAACAGCCAGGCGGCCGTGAGCGAGGCGATGTTCGCGAGCGAGAGCGCGGTACCGAGGTGCGTGTTGAGCGTCGTGATGTTTTGGCTGTCGCCGATCCGCAGCGTATGCGGGATCGTGAACGAGTTGGGGGCCGGAGCTGCGGAGGCGCCGCCGGCTGCGCTTCCCGGCGCCGACACGCGCGTGCAAGCGGCAACGGCCAGGCCGCACGCGAGCACCGCGGCCACATTTCGCACGCGCATCAGATGTCCACGTCCATCATGTTATCGAACGCGGCGCTTCCGTTCGGGTGGAAATTCTCGAGATCGCCGTTGTACGCGAAGATCCAGTCGCGGATATCCAGCACGATCGACGGCACCTGCGATGCGATGCGATCGGTGGCGAGGTAATCGAGCGGCTTGCGTTTCTCCATGTCATACTCCAAGGTGAACGCAGTCATGGCGCGGTCGGCCTCCGGGTCACAGAAGTGCAAGTGGTTTTGTCCGGCGGGCGGGATCGACGCACAGGCGAATTGGTCCGAGACATCGCCGCTGTTATCGAGCCCCCAGGCCGTCAACGCGACGTCGAACTTCCCAGAATCGAGAATTCCGTTCTGCGCTGCCGTCGCGAAGAGCAGGCTCGAGGGGTAGCGGCGCACGTCGAGCGCGACGCCGATCTGCGACCAGGTCCCACGAATCAATTCGACGATTGCATCCGTATCGGGGCTCCCGCTCACGATCACGAACGTCAACGCGAGCCGCACGCCGTTTTTCGCGCGGATCCCGTCTGGCCCGGGCTTCCAACCGGCCTGGTCGAGAATCGCCCGAGCGCGCGCGAGATCGAACGGCACAAGCGGGATCGGATGATAGTCGGGATGATTGGGTCCGAAGATATTGTCCGAGAGCAGACCCACGCCGTGACGAATCTTGACGCGAATCGTCTCGCGGTCGAGCGCATAGCGCAGGGCTTCACGGACCGCGAGGTCCGCGACGACCGGGTGACTCAGGTTGAAATCGACATGGTCGTAGGCGAATGACGGTTCGCGGTACACCCTGAGGCCGGAGAGCGCGCGGAGCCGCTCGTAATAGGCCGCCGGGACCGGTAGCCACAGATCGAGTTCGTGCGTTTGCAATTGGGTCAGCATCGTGTTGCGATCGGGGACAATTTTGTAAACGATGCGCTGCAGTTTCGGGAGCCCGCGGAAATAGTACGGATTCGCTTCCATCTCGACCGAGTCGCCGCGATGCCAGGCGACATACCGGAATGGTCCGATGCCGACCGGAAGATCGTTGTATGGCGCGCTATTGATGTTGGCGAGGCCGCCGAGCAGGTGCTTGGGGAGCACGCACGGGTTGGCGCCGGTCGTGGAGAAAAACGTATAGGCGTAGGTCGAGTACCGCTCTTTGAGGTGCAGCACGACGGTGTATTTGTCGGGCTCATCGATCTTCACGATGCGATCCCAACCGTCACGGCTCACCTCGTTCGTCGCCGGGTTCAAGACCGTCTTGATGGAAAACACGACGTCATCGGCATCGAAGGGCGCGCCGTCGGACCATCTCACCCCGCGCCGCAAATGGTAGGTGATGGTACGGCCATCCGGCGTGATGCCGCCATTCGCTTTGCTCGGCACCTCGGTCGCGAGCTCCGGTAGCAGCTCGTTGTGCGGCCCCGTCTTCAGCAGCCACGCCATCGTCAGCGACGAGAGATAGCCGAGCTCGCTCTCCTCGTTCAGATGCGGGTTGAGTCCGCTGATGTCGCTGGCCGTCGCGTAGCGCAGCACGTGCGGCTGCGTGTACGGGTGACGCTGGGGCTGACTGCCCGCCGGCGGTGTCGGCGCGAGCGCGAACGCGGCCGCAAGCACGGCGGCAAGGGATCGTTTCGCAAGAGCGCCTCGGCTTCGAACGAGTCGGCCCACTTAGATCGAGTAGTTCCAGGGATCCCAGAACGGTGAGATGACCGGCGAGGGTGCGAAGCCCTTGAGATCGCTGTTCATCGCGATCGGTTCCTTGCGGTAGTCGATGACGAGCGACGGCATGTCCTTCGCGAACTCTTCCTGGACGATGAAGTAATCGCGCTTGCGGCGCGGCCAGTCGAGCGTCTGCAGCGCGTCGTTCATCGCGGCGGTCGCGCGCGGGCTGTTCCACTGCATGTTGTTCTGGCCGCGGGGCGGGAAATTGTCCGCCGAATACACGGCCGAATCGTCGGGATCGGCGGCCCCGAACCAGGCAAAGATCGCCGCGTCGTAGTGGCCGCCCTGCAGAATGCCGACCGACGTGTTGTCGAACATCAGGTTCGTCGGCGCATTCTTGACCTCGACGTCGGCGCCGACGGCGTGCCAATCGGATTGCACGAGCACTTCCATCGCACGGAACGCGGCGCTCTCCGACTCGGTCGAAATTTGGAAGTGCAGCGGAACGCCGGACCGCATGCGCACGCCGGAGGCGGTCATCTTCCAGCCGTCCGCATCGAGCATCGCGCGGGCCTTCGCCGGATCGAACGGATAGTGCATCGTGTTCGGATCGTACGCCGCGCCGATGAACGGCGATTCGTCGGTATCGGTCGGGGTGCCGAGGCCGTGCAGCACTTTGGCCACGATGGCGCGGCGATCGACCGCGAGCGCGAGCGCGCGCCGCAGCATCAGGTCGTGCGCGAAGAGCGGGCGCCCCAAGTTGAAATCGATGTGGTCGTAGGTATAGACCGGCGGATCGCTTGCGATCACGCCCGGGATATGCTGGTACTGCGGCCAAATGGCGCCCGCGCCGTGCAGCGCGAGGTCGACTTCGTGCGTTCGCACTTGCGTCGCCATCGTCACTTCGTCCGGCAGAATCTTGAACACGATCTCGGTGAGTTTCGGGCGGCCGAGATAAAAGTCCGGAAACGCCTCCAACCGCACACTCGCGCCGCGCTGCCACGACACGAACTTGAACGGACCGCTGCCCACCGGGGCCGACTGATACGGCGCGTGGTTGAACGAGCCTTTGTCATCGTTGTACTTGGCGAGCAGATGCTCCGGCAGCACGGCCGCGTTCCCGTTCACGCCGAAGATCTGCTGCAGATACGGCGCGTAAATTTTGCGCATGTGGATGACGGCCACGTGCGGATCGCGGTAATCGATCGAGGCGATGTCCTTGTAGCCGTCGGTGGTCACGACGTTGTTGTGCGGGTTCATCACGCACTGCCAGGTGAACCACAAATCTTTGCTCGTGACGGGAACGCCGTCGTGCCACTTCGCGTTGGGCCGGATCTTATAACGCAGCGTCAGACCGTCGGGGCTGACGTCGCCGTTCGCGACGGTCGGCACTTCCGTCAAGAGATCGGGGATCGGCTTTGCGTGGTCGTCGTAGCGCACCGCGTACGAGAAGAGCAGCATCGAGAGATCGCCGACCGGCGAGGATGCGGCCAGCATCGGATTGAGCAGCGCCGGATCCTGTGCTTCCGCGTAGGTCAAGACGCCCGCGCGAGTCCACGCATTTTGCGCGCCGGCGGGCGACGACGCCGTATCCCGGACTTTGCTGCAGCCCGTGGACGCCGCTCCCACGACCAGCGCGGCGACGAATGCAATCGCCCGAATCATGGGCGGTGCTTCATGAATTGCCGTTCGCGCCCTCAGCGTACAAGAACGCCTGCTCGGCTTGGCGCAGCGTGTAGACCGCCGTCGATTGATCGGTCAGCGCCTGCGTGAGCCCGACTTGCGCGTTGAGCAAGAGCGGCAGCGTCGTCACGCCGGCCTTGAACTGCGCTTGCGTCGAGGCCAGCACGATCTGCGCTTCGGCGAGCTCGACGCGCGTTTCGTCGATCGCCTGGCGCGCCGAAACGAGCGCCGTGAGCGTCTGCTTCACGTTGAGCTGCACGCCTTGCACCGTGGTTTGTTGGTTGGCGAACGCCAGTTGCAGCGCACCTTGGGCGGCCTTCGTCGAGCCGGCGGTCAAGCCGCCGTCGTAGAGGGGCACCGTCAGCGCGACGCCGAGCTGGCCGGTGTTCGCAAAGGCACCGCCGGAGGCATTCTGCGAGGCCGTGGCCTCGCTCGCCGTGCCCGAGAGTGACGGGAAGAGCCCGAGTTTCGCCGCACGCAAGGACTCACGCGCCGAGGCGACTTCCTGCTCGACCGCATCGACATCGGGCCGCAGCAACACGGCGCGCTTGAAGGCGACATCGTAGCTCGGAACCGGGATCGTCGAGGGTACCGCGCTGCCGTTGACGGGCGTATCATCGCGCGGCAACACGAACGTGTTGGCATCGAGACCCATCGCGTTTGCGAAGGTCGCTTCCGACTGCAGCTCCGTCGACTGATCGCGCACGACCGTGACGCGCTCCTGCGCGGTCGAAAGCTGGGCCGTCGCGAGATCGGCTTTCGCTTCGGTGCCCGCGCGAATTTGCGCCGCGACCAGACTCTCGTTGACGAGATCGACGTTGACCGTCGCGACCGCGATCGCCGTCGCACGCTGCGCGGCGAGATCGTTATAGTACGCAACGGCAACGTTATAGGCGACCGTCTGCATCGCGCGCCGATACGTATCGTACGCCGCACCGAGGGTGAACTTCGCGGCGCGCAGCTCGGCGACGGTCCGACCGCCGTCGAAGATCAATTGGCGCAGCGAGACGGAGAGCGAGTTCGAGGTCGAGTTGAATGGCCCGTAGGCCCCGTTCGTCGTCGACTGGGCGCTCGAATCGTGCGTTCGCGTGCTCGAACCGCTGCCCTCGAGCGTCGGCAACAGGCCGGCCTGCGTTTCATCCTTCGAGCCAACCGCCTCTTGAATCGATGCGCGTGCGGAGGCGAGCGACGGCGATTTCGCATAGGCGATCGCGATCGCTTGGTCGAGCGTTATCACCTGCGGCACGCCGGCAACGACGACGCCGCCGTTGACCCCGGGGACCGGTGTCCCATAGGCCGGATACGGGAGCGACGTCGGCTGGCTCGCCGGCGCCAGCGTGATCGTGGCGTTGGGCTCGATCGTCGGCGCGGGGCCGACGGTGCCGAGCGGCGACGGCGTTTGGACCGCGGTCGGCTGCTTCGCCCGAACGATCGCGGGCGTCGTACCGGCTACGACGAGCGCGATGAGTGCGACACCCGAGGCGGCGCGGCGGATTCGGTGGTTCATCAGACTCCCATGGCGACGGCGACAGGCGACTTGTCTTGCAAGCCGTCCGGCCGGGTGGTTATGACGGTCGTACCCGCTTTGATCTCGGGGCTTGAGACCTCTGCCTCTGTATCCGTTTCGATCCCGAGCCGGACCGGCACGCGCTTCGCGACCTCCGGCGGCGGTCCGGCCGGAGCCTTGCCGCCGGCTGCGCCGGGCGGCACCGGAGCGGGCTCGACCGTGAAGACGGACTCGCCGTCCGGACCGTCTTCGACCGCCGAACGGGGCACGATGACGACGCCGGAATGTGCGGCCTTCGTCACCGACACCGCGACCAGCATCCCGCCGCGCAGCACCTCGCCCGGATTCGCCATCGTCATGCGAGCGCGGTACGAAAGCGTCCCGCTGGTCGGGACCGCGTTGACTTCCGTGACGGATCCGGCGAACGTCTTGCCGGGTAAACTCGAGCTGATGAAGGTCGCCTTCACCCCGGGACGCACGTACGCGAGATCGTCGTCGGGTACGTTGAAATTGAGATAGACGGTTTCGACGTGCGAGACGCGGATCGCGGGTGCACTCGGCCCGGCGTACGCGCCCGGATCGAGCAGCCGCTGCGTCACGACGCCGTCGAAGGGCGCGACGATGTTCGTCTGCGCGATCTGCGTCTGGAGCAGTTTGACTTGCCCCTGCGCGTTCTCGAGGCTGCCGACGGCGGCGTTGATCGTCTGCGCCTGCTGCTGGGTCTGCAGCGTGTTGCGGCGTGCGGTCGCGAGGCCCGCTTGGGCCGCAACCACCGCATTGCGCGCGCTCAGCGTCGTCTGCTGCGCCGCGACGAAATTCGCGTTCGCTTGGACGGCCGCCGTTTGCGAGACGTAGCCTTGTTTGACCAGCTGTTGGTTCGAATCGTTGACGAGTTTGGCGTTGGCCTCGGCGGCGATATCGGCTCGCAGCGCGTTCTGCGCTTGGATCAACGCTTGTTCCGCGTTCGTCACCGCACTCGAGGTCGACGTTCGGGTGATCGGATCTTGAATGCGTTGCGAGCTCAGCGTGGCCATCGCTTGCGCCACCAAGCCTTGCGCTTGGATCAGCTGGGCGCGCAGTTGTGAGTCGTCGAGTTTCACGAGCAACTGGCCCTTGCGCACGTGATCGCCTTCGCTTGCATACACGGCGGCGACCGTTCCGGCTTCCGCCGTGGCGAGCGTCGCATCGAATTGCGGGGCGATCTGACCGTCGAGAACGACGTACGTCGCGATGCTTCCGCGCGTGGCCGGCGCAACCTCGACGGCCGCCGGCGGCTGTCCTTGCGGGGCGCCCCCGTGACTGCACGCGCTCATCACGACGGCACCGATCGTCACGATGACGAGGGCGCGAACGTTCGTTCCCATTGGTCTCCTTACAGAATAGAGGCCGAGCCTCAGACGACACTGGTGGATTCGGCCTGCGGTCGAATCCGCGGTCCGTACGGACCGCAGGGCTCGGTGCCGATTTTCGAGCTGCCGTACGTACCTACGCCTCGGACCGCGAAATGATTCGTGCGGTTGCCTCGCGTATCGTCTTTTTGTCATGCCCGCGAAACTCGACGTCGGTCGAACCTACGAAAGTCAGACCCGCGTCGAAGAGTGGATGACGGCCGAAAAGGCCGGCAACAAGGGCGTCGACGTCCTTTCTACGCCCATGCTGCTGCAGTTCGTCGAAGACGCGGCCATGCAGTGCATCGGCCCGACGATGAACGCCGGTGAGGTCAGCCTCGGCACCTACGTCGACCTCGCCCACATCGCATCGACCCCCGTCGGGCTCATCATCCGCATCGAAGTCGAGGTCATCAAGACCGACGGCCGGCGCGTCGAATTCGCCTTCTCCGCCTTCGACGAGCGCGAGAAGATCGCCGAAGGCACGCACGAGCGCTACATCACGGACCGGCCGAAATTTCTCGAACGGATCGAGGAAAAACTGACCTAGCCGCGGCGATTCCGCTGAGCGTGGCGCCGACCGTACTCTGACCCGGGAAGGCCGTATCGCCCGCGAGGACGAGCCCCGGCATGCCGCTGGCGTGCGAGAGTGCGCGCAGGTTCGCGTGCGCCGACGTCTGCGGAACGCCGCCGCACAGTCCGCGCCAACGGCCCGTATAGCGCTCGAACGTGAACGGCGTCCCGAACTCGGTCACGCGGGCGCGCTCCCATGCGCCGGGCGCGATTCGCTCGAACGCCTCGCGCAGCCGCGCACCATAGGCGGCCGTCAGCGCGGGGAGGTCGCCGGCCGCCCGGGCCCGTTCCCAGCGCGCGACGTCGGTATGCGTCGAGAGCGTGACCGCGCGCCCGCCGTCGCGCGCGCGCGTGGCGTCGTCCGGCGGCGAGAACGAAACGAAAACCGAATTCCCCTCGCCGAGCGGCGCGCCCGGGTCGACGACGATCTGCTGGTGGAGCACGGTCTCCGCGGCGACCGCGTCCGGCGGCAGACCGAGATACGCGGTGAAGGCGCCCCAACGCTGGGGCAGCGCGGCGGCCCGCGCGTGAAGTGCCGGCGCGGCCGAAGGACCAAGGAGTGCGAGGACGTTTTGCACCGGCAGCGCGGCGATGACGTGCGCTGCGCGCAGGTCACTGCCGTCGTCGAGCCGGACGCCGCGGACCCGGCCGCCTGCCGTGAGGATCTCGGTGACCCGGCGGCCGTACCGGATCGTGCCGCCGGCGCGACGGACCGCGCGCGCGAGGGCGATCGCGATCGCGGCGATGCCACCCGGCAGATGAAACGTCCCGTCGCGGGCGAGATCCAGCGCCGTCGCGCCGTAGGCAAGGTCCGCTTCGTGCGCGCCGGCCTGGGCCGTGATCAGCAACTGCGCGTCGACGAAGGTGCGCAAGAGCGGGCTCGCACCCGGCGGATAGAGATCGGCGACCGTGCGCCCGAGGGTCGCGGCGAGGCTCGCGTGCGGCGGGCGCAGCGCGCGCACGAGCGCGAGCGCCCCCGGCACATCGGCCGGCAAGGCCGGCCAGCCGTCGGCAAACGACCACGCCAGCTCGGCGATTCGCTCTTGCGCGAGCCAAAACGGCTCGGCGGCCGCACCGAAGACCCGCAGTCGTTCGGCTTGCCAGCGCGACGAGCCGTAGCGCAGGATGGTCGTCTCGCCGATCCGGACCGCCATCGCCGGCTCGACCGGGTGCGCATCGAGCCGCACCCCGAGCCCCGCGAAGACCCGCCGGTGCACGCCGCGCGGCCCAAATCCGCCCGCCAGCGTCGCCCCCACGTCGAACCGGTAGCCGGCGCGTTGATAGAATGAAGCGCACCCGCCGGGTACGGTGTGCGCCTCGACGACCGTGACGGGTTTGCCCGCATGGGTCAGCAGCGCGGCCGCGGTCAGCCCGCTCACCCCGCCGCCGACCACCACGATCGCATCATCCACGCTCCCTCCGACGCCGGTTTTGCCCCGGCAGTGCCCCGAAGTGGAACCCTTGCTTGCTAGCCCCCGTTATACAGGGAAGAAGCGCGGACCGTTCTCATTCAACCTTAATCGTGATTAATCTCGGTAAAGGCTGGGTATAGCGACCGCGGCTGCGAAAGCGGCTTTCCCCCCTTCAATCACAACACCTAAGCTAGGGAGATACACTTGAAACGACTGAGCACCGGGATGCTCGCAATGCTGTGCATTGCGGGATTCGGGCTAACGTCGGTCAGTGCGCAGACGCAAGCGGCGAGCGGCAACATCGGCAACGCTCACGCTACGACTGTCGCGCAGGCCGCCATGATGCCGCCCGCTGACTTCGGCGCACCGCCGTCCGGCGAAGTGCCGATCCTTTTCAACGATCACCACGTTTACTCGAAACCCGATCGTCTGAAAGCCAACCGCGTTCTTTCCGCACTTGTCCGCGGCAACACCATTCTTATTCCGCTGCGCTCGATGTTCGAACAAATGGGCGCCACGGTGTCCTACGATCCCGCCTCGAAGACCGTCGATGTCTCGAAACCCGGCTCTGACGTCAAAGTGACCGTCGGCAAGCCGGAGGTCGTGATCAACGGCGAGAGCCGTCCGCTCGACGTTCCGCCCGAGATCTACAAGGGCACCGTCGTCGTTCCGGTTCGCGTCATCAGCGAAGGCATGGGCGCCTACGTCCAGTGGGTTCCCGAACGCAAACTCGTCGTCGTCCGCTACGTAGCGGCGCCGCCGCCGGCTCCGCCGGCCACCCCGGTCCCGACGCCGGTGCCGACCATGGCTCCGACCCCGGTCCCCACGATGGCCCCGACGCCGATGCCCACGAAGAAGCCCGTCGTCTATGAACATTTCATCGCCGGCGACTACATCTTCAGCCCCAAAGTCTACAACGAGTTCAACAACGGGACGACGTCCAACGGCGGAGCTTCCTATAACTTCCGCGGCGCGATCGAGTTCCCACTCTTCGGCCTCCCCTGGATGGTCGAAGGCGACTATCGTCAGTACTCGTACGCCCATAACTCGCTAGGCGGCGCGTGCCCCGGCGACCCGGGCTGCGTGACGGTCATCGGCGGCTACAGCCAGACCTATGTCCCCGGCTTCCGAGCCCGTGACGAGGACTTCGACGGCCGCTTCGCCCTGAAGATCGCGGATCCGCGCATCTACATCGGCGTCGGCTACCTGCACCGCGAAGAGAACTACGGCTACCCGGCGCAAAACGGCTTCGGCTTCGGCGTCGAGAAGCTCCCTGACCTCGATCACGTGTTCTCGATCTACGGCAGCGTCTGGTACTACCCCAGCATCCAAGGTAACTACAACTTCCCGACCGACGCCTACACGACGGCGGCGGGTCTTGCGGGCACCTCGGAAGAGTTCCAACAGCGTTTCCTCAAGTTCCAAGTCGGCGGCACGCTGACGCTCGGTGCCAAGGCTCCGGGCGGCCTGTTCCTCGACTTCGGTTACCTCGGCGACCAAATCAAGGGCAAGCAACTCTCGCCCTCCGATGCGAACCATGCCGGAGCCTACCTCGGCCTCGGTCTGAAGTTCTAATCGTATCCTGAGGGCGTCGAAGGGCGCCTAGGCGATACGAACGAGAAGAGCCTCCGCGAAAGCGGGGGCTCTTTTTTTAACTCGCGGTCCCAAGCCCGCGTGTCATACGAAGCTAGCGTGTCATCCTGAGCCGCCACCGGGTCATCATGAGCCTTGTATGTCGGAGTGTCATCCCGGAGCCGCCACTGTGTCATCCTGAGCCTGTCGAAGGATGGGCCTGGCAGCCAGGTGGTGACATATGCCAGCATCGAGGCCGGGGCCGGCATCCGCATCGCGGGCCCATCCTTCGACAGGCTCAGGATGACAGACAAGGCTCAGGACGACGCAGGAAAGACGCTCCGGTCAGTGCGGTGTCGCGATCGGATTGGGAACCGGTGTCGCGGCAGGGCCGCCAGTGCCGGCGGTAAGATTGGACGTCCCGTTCGGATTCCCGTAGCTGGGAAGCGCGGATTGCAGGCCGGCGGGGGCGGCGTTCTCGGCGGCGGTGTTCACGGGATCGATCGGATGACCGACACGGTGTTCGGCGATTTCTTTGCGGCCGGTCTTTGCGTACCAGCTGGTGGGATAATCGTGGACCAGCCACTGCATCGCGGCCATCGAGCGTTTGCGGCCATCGTCGGAATCGATCTTCGCGTACATGCGCTCCAGCGCGAAGATCGTCTTGGGGAGCCAGGTGTCGGTGGGATAGTGGCGTTCCCAATCGTGGATCGCATCTTCGGCGAAATCGGCTTTGGGCATCAGGCCCGGCGCGCGCGACGCCTCGACGTCGATGTTGGCGCCGACGTCTTTGATCGTGTTTCGGATGCCGAGAATGCTGAGCTTCAATTTGCCGAAGTATTCATCGGCGGGGGCGGGGACGGGTTTCGCCGCGGCGTGTTTGGCCGGCGGAGCCGGCTTCGTTCCGCTTCCGTGAATCGAACCCGATGGGGATGTGGTACTCGCGCTCGCCGAGGTCGTAGCGACGGCGACGAGCGAAAGACAGGCGAGAAATCGTTTCATTGCGATTCTCCAAAGAACGTTCGAGGGAAAGGTCGTCCATCGTGAGCGCACGTCAGATTGCCGTTGCAGCCGTTCAGCTTCGCGCACACGATCGCGCCGCGTTCACCGAGCGTTGGCCCGAGATTCGCGCACGCATCGCAGCGGCCGCCGAGGACCGTGCCGGCCTCGTCATCGTTCCCGAAGGAACCATCCCCGCTTACGTTATCGGCGAGGAGCCCGTAAACCCGCAACTTCTCGCGAGCGCGCTCCACGATCTCATCCAAATATCTGCGCGCACGAGCGCCGTGATCGTGATCGGCGGCGGTCGGTTTGCAGGCGAGCGCTTTTTCAACTCCGGGCTCGTCGTGACGGAACGCGGCGTGATCGGCAGCGCCGACAAATGCTTCCTCTGGCACTTCGACGAGCGTTGGTACGCGCGCGGCAGCACGCTCGAGCCGGTCGACACGCCGCTTGGCCGCCTCGGCGTCTTCGTGTGCGCCGACGGGCGTATTCCGACGATCGCGAGCACGCTCGTCGATCGCGGCGCGGAGATCCTCGTGATGCCGACCGCCTGGGTGACGAGCGGCCGCGATCCGGCGGCGCTCGAAAACATCCAAGCGGACCTCATGATCGCCGTGCGTGCGCGCGAGAACGGCGTGCCCGTCGTCGCGGCAAATAAGAGCGGTACCGAGGCGCGCAGCGTGCTCTATTGCGGGAAGAGCACGATCGCCGCGGCCGACGGAACGATCGTCGCACGCGGTTCGCAAGAGGGCGAGGAGATCGTGCGCGCGAGCGTCGCGATCGGTCCGGCGCTCGTGCGCCGCGATGCCGTGCCGCCGGCGGTGACGCGCGGCGCGCAGCCGGCCCCGCTGCCGCCGCGAGCGCGCATCGCGATCGCCGCGCTGCACGATCCGACGCTCGAGCCGATGGCGCGCTATTCCGATGCCGGGCTCACGCTCGATCCGCACGTCGATGCGAGCGCCCTCTCCCACGAAGTCGCAATCGTCGAAGACGAAGCGATGGTCGATCCACGGGCGCTCGTCGCGCCGCGGCTCGGCGGTGTTCGCCTCGTCGTCTGGCACGCGTCGCTGCGCAGCGACTGGACCCTCGCGTTCGCCCGGACGCGCGCGGCGGAACTGCGCTGCTACGTCGTCGCGATCGACGCACCCGGCCGCCGCGCGTTCGCGGTCGATCCGGACGGCGTCGTGCTGTGCGGGACGAGCGGCGATTTCGCACTCGCGCAGTTCGCCTTCGACGGCGCGCGCACGGAGAGCTGGCTCGTCGCGCCGCGCACCGACGTTCGTGCCGCGCTCGAAGCGGTCGAAGCGCTGCGCTAGTCCGCTTCGCGCTTCAGTGGTGTTGCGTGAAAACGGCGTCGTCGACGGGGACGTTGATCGCGTAGCGCGCGATCGTCGCGATGACGTACGCGTGGATCCCGGGCAGCCGGATGTCGGCGTCCTGATCGCTGACGACGCTGTGGCCGTCCACAGCGCTGAAGCGCTGTTTCATCTCGATCGTTCCGTCGCGATACGTCCAGACGATCCGATTCGGCAACGCAAGATCGGCATCGAGATAGACGTCGACATGCTGCAGCCGATGATCGTTCGCGCGCGGCGTGAGGACGAGATACGGCGCGCTCGCGCCGCCGGCGCCCGGCGTTTGCGCGGTGTCGATCATGAACTTCTTCTCCCACTCCGTAGGCGTGCCCAGACCAACGTACAGGTTGCGAAACGCGCGCGCATACGGCGGCAGATCGGCGAAGACGAGCTCCATGCGGCTCGGACGCTTGAAAAACGCTTCGCCATGCAACGTCTTGCGCAGGAACGGAAACGAATGCAGGCCGACTTTGAACTCGACGCTCGCCGTATACGTTTCCAACCCCGGATCCGCGGCTTCCAAGCGGGCGAGCAAGAGAGCGGCGGACGGCGTTGCCGCGCTGCACGGCGCGACCGCTGCGAGCAGCAACGTCGCAAGTAGGATACGAATGAGCGTCGGCATCAGTCAACTAACGGGAACGGCGAGCAAAAGACGGGCGCCGGATTGCCGCAAGCCTACCATGCCCGGCACGCTGCGTCGAGCCGCGCGCGTTCTAGCTACGCTCGCTCTGCTCGCTGCGGCGTTCGCGGCGCGGCCGGCCGCAGCGGTCGAGTTGCCGGAAACGCTCACACCGGCCGCACCGTTTCCGCTGGTGCTCGCGCAATACACCCGGCGCGAACGCGTCGCGCCGGGTGTCGAGCGCGCGATCTACCGGTTACAAACCTCGGCCGGCCCGCTCGTGATTTCGACCGTGCTGCTCGATCTGCGCGAGCCGACGCTGCACCTCGGTGCGGTGCTCGCTCACGATGCGCTCGTCTCGAGCGGCGAGACCGTCTCCGCGATGGCGGCCCGGACGGGCGCCGTCGCCGGGATCAACGCCGATTACTTCGATATCGGAAACACGAACGCACCGGTCGGCGTCGTCGTTCGCAGCGGCGCCCTCGAACGCACGCCGAGCACACGCGTCGCGCTGACCGTCTCGAAAGAGCGCGAGATCCGCTTCGAGACCTACCGTTTCTCCGGCAGCGCCGTGAATGGTTCTGGTTCGCAAGCGATTCCGCTCGCGAGCGTCGATGTGTGGCCGCCGGCAAGCGGCGAAGCGATGCTGCTGACGCCCGCCTACGGGATCGCCGCCCCGCATGCGGGCGTAGCGGTCGCGGAGCTAACGCCGCTCGATCCGCCGAGCCCGACGCTCGCGCCGCCGAACGGGCACTATCGCGTGGACGCAATCGATCCCGGCGCGCCCGCGCATCCGGGCTACGCGCTCGCCCTCGGCGCGACGCTCGCCGCGACCGCGACGCCGCAACCCGGTGACGTCATCACGATCGCGACCGACACCGATCCGCCGCTCGGCGACGTCGCGACGGCGCTCGGCGGCGGGCCCGCGCTGCTCGCGGACGGCTTCCCGGTCGACGATCCGGCCTCGCCGGGCTACCTCGACCGGGCGCGGCGCATCCCGGTCGCCGCAGCGCTGAAGTTCGCCGACGGAAGCCTTGCGCTCGTCGTCGTCGACGGCCGGCGGCCGGCGATCTCGATCGGCGTGAATCGCGCCGAGTTGATCGCGCTTGCCCGCGGCTTCGGCGCGACGGACGCGATGCAGTTCGATTCCGGCGGCAGCGCGACGCTCGTCGCGCGCGAGCTCGGTGACGAACGTGCCAGCGTTCAGAACGATCCCTCCGACGGGCGCGAGCGCCCCGTCGCGGACGGCCTCTTCGCGTATAGCGACGCGCCGGCCGGCCCGCCCGCGCAGCTCGTCGTCCGGCCCGCGGCGATCGTCGCGCTGCCGGGTGCGACGGTCGCCCTGCGCGCCACGATCGTCGATGCGGCCGGCCATCTGCTCGGCGAAGCGCACGGCCCGTGGCATGTCGCGGGCGATGCGCGCATCGATGCAAACGATGTCTTGCACGCCGGCGCGACGCCCGGCGATCAGACGCTCGTGATCGAGCGCGACGGCGTTCGCGCAAGCGTTCCGCTCAGCGTCATCCCGGCCGTTGCGCGCATCGTCCTCGCGCCCGATCGCCCCAACCCCTCACCCGCTGGGAGCGTGTCGCTGGCGGCGAATGCCTTCGATGCCCGCGGCCGGCCGGTCGCCTTCGGCACGGCGCTGACCTGGAGCGCGCTCCGCGGTTCGATCGATCCGAGCGGCCGGTTCACCGCCGGCGCCGTCGACGGCTTCGTCACCGCGACGATCGGCGCCGTGCGCACGAGCGAGATCGTGCCGGTCGGACGGCACGACGAGCCGCTGGCCGCGTTCGATGCGCGCGTGCGCGATCGCTGGCGGTTCTCGACCGTCCCGGCCGCCGGTCCGGGTACGCTTTCCGTCGGCACCAGCGGCATCACGCTCGGGTACGATTTCACCGGCAGCGAGCGCGCGGCGTACGCAAACCTCGGCGCGACGATCGGCGATCCGCTCGCGCTCTCCTGCGCGATCGACGGCGACGGCCGCGGCGAAGGCGTGCGCGCTGCGATCGTGGACCGGTTCGGCGAGCGCGAGGCCCTCACGCTGGTCAAGGAACTGCGCGAGCCCGGCACGCAGCGCGTCACGGTGCGCATACCACCGGCGCTTGCTCCGCCACTGGTCTTGCAATCGTTCTACATCGTCGGAACGCTCGCGGTGCCGCCCGTCCACGTCGCCGGCAGCGTGACGGTGCGCGATTGCCGTCTGACGCTACCGGGAACGCCGCCGCCCGCGTCGTAGCGCGCCAGGATGGAATTCAGCGACTGCGCGGCCCGCGTGCTCGATACCGCAGCGGCACGTGGGGCGGCGTACTGCGATGTCCGTTTCGAGCGCGGCCGCTCCGAGCGGATCGAAGTTCGCAACGGCGAGGTGACGGGACTCTCCGATGAACGCAGCGACGGCTACGGGATCCGTGCGCTCGTCGACGGCGCGTGGGGCTTCGCCTCATCGAACGGGTTCGCCGATGCCGCGCTCGACGAGGCGGCGGCGCGCGCCGTGGCGCTCGCGCGCGCGGGTGCGGCGGTCGCGGCCTTCCGGCTCGGTGAGGCGCCGGTGGACTGCTACGTCGATACGTTCGAGACGGCCCTCGAGCGCGATCCGCGCAGCGTGCCGATCGGCGAACGCGTCGCGCTCTTGCTCGAAGCCGAAGCCTTGCTGCATGCGGCGCCGAGCGTGCGCGTCGGACGCGCTTGGCTCGATCTCTGGCGGACGGAGAAGTTCTTCTTCTCCTCGACCGGTTCGCGGATCGCGCAAACGATCGTTCAGACGGGCAGCGCGATCAGCGCGCTCGCCGTCGGCGAGGGCGACGCACAGAACCGGATGTGGCCCGGCGATCGCGGCCTCTATCAGAGCGGCGGCTGGGAGATCGTCGATGCCGCCGGCTTACGTGAGAACGCGCAGCGCATCGGCGAAGAGGCGCATCAGTTGCTGAGTGCACCGCAGTGTCCGAGCGGGATCTTCGACATCGTGCTCGGCGGCTCGCAAGTCTCGCTGCAGATTCATGAGTCGTGCGGCCATGCCGCGGAGCTGGATCGCGTGCTCGGCTGGGAAGCGAACTTCAGCGGTACGAGTTTTCTTTCGCCGGGGGGACTCGGCACGCTCAAGTACGGCTCGGATCTGGTCACGATCGAGATCGACAACGCGCTACCGCGCGGCCTTGCGACCGCGGGCTACGACGATGAGGGTGCGCGCAGCGTGCGCTCCGATGTGATCAAGAACGGCGTGCTGGTCGGCTTCGAGAGTTCGCGCGATACCGCACGGGCGCTCGGGCGTTCCACGAATGCCTGCGTGCGCGCACAAAGCTGGGAGCACGTCCCGATGATCCGGATGTGCAACCTCAACTTGCTGCCCGGCACGACGCCCGGCGAGGAGCTCGTGCGCGACATCGCGGACGGCATCTACATGGAAGCAAACCGGTCGTGGTCGATCGACGACCGGCGCCAGAATTTCCAGTTCGGGTGCCAGATCGGCTGGGAGATCAAGGGCGGCAAACGCGGCCGGATGCTCAAGAATCCAACCTACGGCGGGACGACGCCCGAGTTCTGGAACAGCTGCGATGCGATCGGCGATGCCGCGTCGTGGCTGGCGTGGGGGACGCCGAACTGCGGCAAGGGCGAGCCGATGCAAACCGGACGCACGACGCAAGCCGCCGCGCCGGCGCGTTTTCGCGGCGTCGCGGTCGGGGTCGGCTATGACCGCTGAGGAACGGCTTGCGCTCGCGCAGCGCACGCTCGCGCGTTCGCGTGCGGATGCAACGGACGTGACCGTGACCGCAACACACCGCGCGCTCTCGCGTTTCACGCGCGAGACGATTCACCAAAACGTCGACGAAGTCAATGTCACGATCGCCGTGCGGGCGATCGTCGACGGCCGGGTCGGCATCGCCTCGACCAACGCGCGCGACGACGACGCCATCGCCGCCGTGAACGACCGCGCGCGCGAACTCGCGACGCTCGCGCCGCGCGACCAGCTGGCGCCGCTGGTCGCACCGCCAGCCGCCGTGGAGGCACCGCCGGGCGCCTACGATGCGCCCACCGCGCAGGCCGGCGCCGAGCGCCGCGCGCAGATCGCCGCGGCGATGTTCGCGCACGCGAAAGACGCGCAGCTCTGGTCGAGCGGCTACGTCACAAGCGAAGATTCCGGGCTCACGATCGCGACGAGCGCGGGCGCGCGGCTGGCCTTCGACGGCACCAGCGCCGGAACGAACGTGAAGATGAACGGGGCCGATTCGACCGGCTGGGCGGAGGCGTATGCGGTCGGTATCGGCGCCCTCGACGGCGACGCCGTCGGCGCGCGCGCGGCGCGCAAAGCCGTTGCGGCGAACAACCCCGCCGCCGTCGATCCGGGCAGCTGGACGGTGATCCTCGAACCGGCGGCGTTCGGCGAACTGCTCGCGTTCTTTCGCCCCTATTTTTCGGCCGAGCTCTACGCCGAGGGCGCGTCTTACATCAGCGGCAAGCTCGACGAGCGCATCGCGGGCGAGAACGTCACGATCCGCGACGACTACGCGCACCCGCTCAATCCCGGCATGCCGTTCGATTTCTCCGGCGCGCCGACGGCGCGGCTCGCGCTCATCGAGAACGGCATCGCCCGCGGCATCGTCACCGACGACGTGTGGTCGCGCCGGCTCGATCGCCCCAACACCGGTCATGCGGTGCCGCGCGCGGGCGGTTGGCCCGTCGGCCCGCAGCCGCTCCATACGGTGGTCGAGCCCGGGACGCGGCCGGTCGATGCGTTGATCGCCGAAACGGCGCGCGGGCTCTTGATCACGCGCCTCTGGTACGTGCGCTACGTCGATCAGCGTCGCTCGATCGTGACCGGGATGACGCGCGACGGCACGTTCCTCATCGAAGGCGGGAAGGTGCGCGGCGGCGTGCGCAACATGCGCTTCAACGTCGCGATCGGCGAGCTGCTCGAAGACTGCGAGTTCGCAAACGATCCGACCCGTACCGGCGGCTACGCGTATTCGCTCGTCACGCCGTCGGTGAAATTTCCGCGCTTTCGATTCGCTTCCGTCTCGCCATACTGAGCGCGCCGAGGCCCGCCACGAACGCGGCGATGCCGATGCTGCTCGCCGCCAGCGGCGGCGCCGAGGCCACCGCGAGCCGCGGATAGCTGCCGATCGTCGCTTCGAGCGTGATGTCGCCGAGCGTCACCGGCTTCTGCGATTGCGCGATCGTCAGCCCGAGTTCGCGGCCGTCTTCGCCGGTCATCGAGAAGAGCACGATCGGGCCCTTGAAATCCGCGCGCGGAAACAGCTTCGTATCGGCGGCGCTGAAGTAGAGCGTGCGCACGATGCGCGCGAACGCCGGCACCGCGAACGTGTCGATCGGGTACGTCTTGCCGTGGATCGGCTGATCGCCCGGAAAGAGCAGAATCGGCGAGAGAAAGGCCGAGCCTTGCGGCTGGGTGATCGTCAGATGGTTGCCGTGGGCGTCGTGCGCGTCGATGAACGCGGCCGGTGCGGGGACGAGATACTGCACCGATACGCTCCCGTACACCGGATGGCCGGGCACGATGTCGACCGGCGCCGCCGTACGCGAACGCAGGGTGATCGCCGCGCTGCCCGCGGCGATGCCGGCCGCATCCGTTTGCCCGAAAAACGCGGCGACGCGGAGATCCGGCACCGGCGTGACGGTGCCGGGCGTGCCGCGCACGGTGATCGTATCGGGACCGAGCAAACCCGAGGCGAGGCCGCCGACGCTCACGGTCAGCGCGCCGGCGAGCGCGAATGCGAACCGGCGTGCGCCGCTGCGGCCCGAGCGCAGCGCGCGCCAGGCGGCCGCGAGCAACACGAGCGCCCCGAAGGCAAGGCCGGTCGCGTATTGCCAGCTGTGATAGACGTCGAGGCCCGGGACGACGTCTTGCGCGAGCGTCGCCGCGATGGCGCCCAGCGCCAGCACGACGAGCGCAATCCGGTCGCTCATCGCGCGGCGAGTGCCGGCGCGATCGCCTGGCGCATCTGCGCGAGGGTGAGCAAGCCGTCGATCCCGGCCGAGATATGGCCGCTGCGATCGACGATGACCGTCGTCGGGAGTCCGACGGCGGCATAGGCGCGGCCGTACTCCTGATCGTCATCGAGCAGCACCGGGAACGTGACGCCGTACCGCTTCGTGAACGCGCCCACGACGCCGGCCGATTCGCCTTGATCGATGCCCAGGACGACGACGCCCTTGCTCTTGTAGGCAGCGTAGAAGCGCTGCAAGTCGGGCATCTCGTCTTTGCAGGGCGGACACCACGTCGCCCACAGATTCATCACGACGATCTTGCCGCGATAGGCCGCGAGGGAATCGCTGCGTCCGTGCAGCGCCGGGACCTCGAAGCTCACGGCGGGGGCGCCGGCGAGGCCGCGCGGACCGGCAGCGCCGCTGTCGAAGGTGCGTCGCGTCCCCCCGCCGCCGTAACATCCGGTAAGGACCATCATTCCGCTCAAAACTCCGGCCAGCATGCCGATCGATCGCATCGAGCGCCCTTCGCGCTCCTCGAACCCCGTCCTTATCGCGTGAGCATCGCCTGGCGCGAACGGTCGCTTGGACCGCCCGGCGAGCGGCTTGCCCTCTTCGAGACGGGCCGAACCGAGCCGGATGCCCCGGTCCTCTTGCTCGTGCACGGTCTCGGGCACTGGACGCAAGCGGCATGGGATTCGATCGTTCCGTATCTCGACCCGGCGTGGCGGATCGTCGCACTCGATCTGCCCGGCTTCGGAAGCAGCGAGAAACCCGACGCGCGCTACGACGCCGCGTTCTTCGCAGCGGCCCTCGATCGCGTCGCCGCGGACCTGCCGCCGCGCTTCGCGCTCGCGGGCCATTCGCTCGGCGGCGCGATCGCCGCGCGCTATGCGGCCGCGCATCCCGAGCGCATCACGAAGCTGGCACTGATCGCGCCGGCGGGCTTTCTGCGCGTCGCGGGCATCGTGTACGCGGTGCTCGGCAGCGCCCCCGCGCAGTGGCTCTTGCAGCGCCGGCCGTCGCGGGGGTTCATCGACCGCATCTTGCGCGATTCGGTCGTCGATCCGCGCACGATCGATCCGGCGATTCGCGAGCGTGCGTTCGCGCTCTCCCAAGACCCCGCGATGCGCCGCGCGTTCGCGCGCGTCTACGCAGCCGCCATGCGCGAATTCGCGGATTCGCACGGCATCACGGCGCAGCTGCGCGCCTGGACGGGACCGACGCTCATCCTCTGGGGCCGCGAGGACCGCTACGTTCCCATGCGCGGCATGCGCGATACGAAAGCGGTGTATCCCGCCGCCGAAAGCGTGATCTTCGAGCACGCAGGCCACGTCGTGATGGCCGACAAGCCAGCCGAATGTGGCGCCGCGCTGCGCGCATTTTTCAGCTAAACTTCGTTCTCAGATATCGTCGCTAGCGGCAATGTCATCCTGAGGCGAGCCGATCACCAGTCGCCCATCCGTTCTTCGTCGACTTCGCCCTCGAAGACGATCGTGCCGGGCGCAACGATCGCGCCGACGAGCGGGATGCCCGCGAACTGCAGGTCGCGCGAGAGCGCATCGTCGCCCGACCGTGCGAAGAGCGCGGCGGCACGCTGCAAAACGTCCGGCGCGCATACGATGCGCAGCGGGGCGACGCCGTACATGCGGCGGAAGCCGGTCAGCGCTTCCGTGAACGCGTCATCGTCGTAGGTCGCGCCCAGCGCGACTTGCCAGCGGACGCGCTCCACGCCGTGCTTACAGCCACCCGCGACGACGATACACGATTACATAGCCTATCGTTAGCAACGAAGATGCGACTGCGAAAAGCAGCTGATCCCCCGTCCGGTGTTTCGGGTACGCGCCGTAATCGATCCAGCGGACGGAAGTGAGCAACGCCCAGCCCCCAATCAGCACGCGGTTCCAAAGTGGCGAGATCCCGGTCGGTTTGGTTTGCATGCAGACTCCGGTGCGTGCGGATTCCGGTACGGAGGGTGATTCGGCGAGCGACCGAACGCGAGGGCGATGCCGGCTAGCCTTCTCGACGGACGGGCACTCGCAAGCGAGTTGCGGTCCGACCTTCGTTCCCGCAGCGCCGCACTCCGTGCGGCGGGGATCGCTCCGCGGCTCGTGGTAGCGATCGTCGGCGAAGATGCCGCATCGCTAGCTTACGTGCGCAGCCTCGTGGGCGTCGGCCAGAAAGTCGGCGTCGACGTCAGCGTCGCGTCGCTCGATCGTACCGCCGACGAGCATGCCGTACGCGCGTGGCTCGCCGCGCTCGGGGGCGATCCGGCGATCCACGGCATCATCCTGCAGCAGCCGCTGCCGCCGCATCTCACGATCCGGCGCATCGCGGATGCGATCCCGCCGCACAAGGACGTCGACGGTGCGAACCCGGTCAATCAGGGCCGGCTCGCGTTTGGAACGGGGACCGAGTTCGTGCCCGCTACTCCCGCAGCGGTGATGCTGCTCCTCGAGCGGAGCCCGCATTGGCCGCTGCGTGGTGTGCGCGCGTGCATGGTCGGCCGCTCGAACGTCGTCGGTTTGCCGGTGACGCTCTTGATGATGCGCGAAGACGCAACCGTCGTGTCCACGCACAAAGAAACCCGCGATCTCACGCGCTACACGCGCGACGCCGAGGTGCTCGTCGTCGCCACGGGCGTCCCCGGATTGATCCGCGGCGACATGGTCGCGCGGGGAGCGACGGTCGTGGACGTCGGAACGACGTATATCAACGGCTCCGTTTACGGCGATGTCGCCCACGACGAGGTCGCCGCCGTCGCCGGCGCCATCACGCCGGTTCCCGGCGGCGTCGGTCCCGTGACGAACGTGGCGCTGATGCGTAACGTGGTCACGGCGGCCGAACGCCTTGCCCTTACGAGGTAGCGCCTCGGCGCGGAACTTCATAGAGGGTCAACTTACAGTCCGCGGACTGCGGCTGGGGCCACAGCGGTTGGCGCAACAACTGAAACCGGATATAGCTCTTGCCGTCTTTGCCCTTCGGCAAGAGGTGGTAGTCGAGCCGGAACGCGCCGCATTGCGGTCCGCTGTAATCGTAGCCCTCGATCTGGTAGCCCGAACGGGCGACGACAACCTTGACGGGTAGATCCCACTCCGGGCCACCTTCCCGCTCGAGTTCGATCTTCGTGCAGTTCGGACCGTGCATCGACGGACATTCGAAGAACTGCGACTGCACGAGTTCGACGAAAACGGCCATCTCCGGCGGACGGTACTTCCCGATCAAGGTCACCACCGGCGTCGGAGCGGCTGGTGACGCCATGGGAGACGGAGAGGCCGTGGGAGCGCCGCTACGGACGGGGCTTGGTTCGGTTTCCTGCCGCACCATCGGCCGCGGCAAGAGCGAGAGGTGAACCGGAGGAGCACCGAGCGCGCCGAGCGTCCGGCGCGATTCCTGATCTTCGAAGACCTGTACGAGCGACAGCGCGGTACCGTTGCCGATCGGCGTCGCAACCAATTCATTGCTCGCCATCGAGGTGAGGTCGGCATATCTGAATGGGACCGGTTCCACGGGCACCGTCTGGAAAAATAAGAAGAATGCGAGCAGCGCGGCATGTGGAAAGAATTCTGACACGCGTTTATTTTCACGTTGCGCGCGCCCAATTCCGCTCGGCCTCTCTGCTCGGAGATTTCTGGGACCCGAGACTCAGTTCAGGCTGAAATGCTTCCCGAAAAACTGCTCTTGATGCGTGCGGAAAGCGCCACCGGGGGCGTCGTCACGCTGGACCGGCGATTGCTGCGCCTTCTTCTCGAGCAGCAGCCGCAGCTGCGGCAGCGAGCGCCGCAGATAGGCGAGCTCGGCCTCGAGCCGCTCGCGCGTATCGGAGAGTTCGAGCAACCGCTGCTTCATCTCATCGGCGACTTGCAGAGCATCGCCGATCAGGTACGAGACGTCGACCGGATCGGCCGGAACGTCGACGTCCGCGGCCGTGCCGGAAAATTCGACGAGCAGCTGCAAATACTCACGAAACTCATCGCACACTTCGTCGTGCAATTGCGCGAGCGCCGCATTTTGGGTCGTCTGCTCGTCGAGATATTCGACCTCGGCGAGCAGATACGGATCCCGGCTGAGGACGCCGTTGATGCGAAAACGCCGCCGGCCCGTGGTCGTGATGTAGTAGCGCCCCGCGGGCAACCGCGTGACATCGCAGATCTCCGCGGTGGTGCCGATATCGTGCGGGATGGCGTTCGGATCGCCCGCTTCGTCGCCCTCACGGATGAGGACGACGCCGAATGCCTCATCAGCTTCGAGACATTCGGCGATCATCTGACGATAGCGCGGCTCGAACACGTGCAGGTTGAGGACCGCCCCCGGGAAGAGCACGGTGTTGCTGAGCGGGAAGAGCCGCAGACGCGCCATCGACGCCACGAGAGAGCGGTCGTTACGCTTTCGGCGTCACGAGCCGCGACTCGACCGCGTTCCAATCGATGTTGGCGAAGAACGCCTCGATGTACTTGGCACGCTCCGAGGGCTTGTAATCGAGCAAGAATGCATGCTCCCACGCATCCATGACGAGAATCGGCGCGAAGCCCGCGACGTTGCCGTCTTCGTGCAGCGTCACCCAGTGGTTCGAGATGCGCCCCGTCCACGGATCCTGATAGGCGATCGCCCAGCCGACGCCGCGCATCCCGCCGGTCGCCATGAAATCCTTCTTCCACGTCTCGAAATCGCCGAACGAGCTGCCCAGCACGTCCGCGAGCGCACCGGACGGCGAGCCGCCGGCAGACTTGGTCATGTTGCCGAAATAGTATTCGTGCAGACGCATGCCGTTGTACTCGAAACCGAGCCGGCGCGTGAGCTCGGCGAAGTGCGGATCCGCACCCGCGGCTTTACCGGCGGCGACGATCTCGTGGATCTGCTCGTTGAGCAGATTCGTGTTCTTCACGTAGCCCTCGTAGAGTCCGAAATGCACCTGGAGCGTATTGTCCGAGATGCCCTGCAGACCGGCGAGGTCGAATTTTTTTGGTGTGTACGATTGCTGGGTCAGGGTTGCCACAACTGCCTCCTCAAAGAACCGGGACGGCTACGTTCGACGGAGCGCGCCCCCTCCCCGTATGCCCAAGCCCGGCAGGTTCCCACCGCGCCGGAGCGGCAAAAGGACTACGTGCGCGACCTCGCCTACTTGACGCGGCTGCACCGCGAACCACCACCGCTCCTACTCGAGCTCGAACAACAGGGGACGTACGACGGAATTCCGATCGTCGATCGGGCGGCGGGCCGTATGCTCTCGACGCTGGTGCATGCGATGCAAGCCAACCGCGTCCTCGAACTGGGGACCGCCTACGGCTATTCGACGCTGTGGATGGCGCTCGCGCTCCCGCCGGCGGGACATATTTGGACGATCGACCCGGACCGCGAACGCACTGCCGTCGCGCGGACCTATTTCGAGCGCAGCGGCGTCGATGAAAAAATCGAGATCATCAATCAACCGGCGCTCGAAGTGCTCGAGTGGTTCCCGCAGCGGAATCTCGATATCGTTTTCATCGACGCGGACAAGGCCGAGTATGAAGACTATCTCGAGGCGGTCGTGCCGATGCTCAAGCGTTCGGGACTCGTTGTCATCGATAACCTGCTCTGGAGCGGGGAAGCGGGCGGCGATTCGACCGAACTCGAGGCGCTTCGCGCTTTCAACCGGACGTTCGTGAACCACCCCAAACTCGACGCGACGATCATTCCGATCGGCGATGGACTCGGTATCGGTGCCCGTCTCGACTGAGGGCTTCAAGTCGGCGATGCGGCGCTTCGCAACCGGGGTCTGCATCGTGACGACGGAGGCCGACGGCACCATCCATGGCTTCACCGTGAATGCCTTCACAAGCGTCTCCGCAGAGCCGCCGCAGGTCCTCGTGTGCGTGAATCGCGCAGCGACCGCGCATCCGCTCATCTCCGCGGCCGGCCGTTTCTGCGTCAACATCCTGGGCGTCGATCAACGCGCGCTCGCGGAGCGTTTCTCGGGCGGCGACAAGACGACGCGCTTCGCCGGGCTCGACTACCGGATCGGTCCAGCCGGATCGCCGATCCTGCCCGGCGTGCTCGCCTATTTCGACTGCACGCTCGCGGAGGAGTACAGCGCCGGGACGCACACGATATTCGTCGGCAACGTCATCGAGGCCGGCGACCGCGCCGGCTCCCCACTCGGCTATTACGACCGCGGCTACCACGACTTCCACCTCGAATGAGTCGGCGCGCGTGATCGTCGAACACCTCACCGTCGGTCCGCTCGGCTGCACGTGCACGATCCTCGGCGACGAGGCCACCGGCGAGGGAATCGTCATCGACGGCGGCGACGATGTGGATCTGATCGCGGAGCGGCTCGTCGCGCACGGCCTCAAGCCGACGGCACTCGTGCACACGCACGCGCACATCGATCACATCGGCGCGCTCGGCGAACTCCGCGACCGCTGCGGCGGCGCCGGACTCTTGCATCCGGCCGATCTGCCGCTCTACCAAACGCTCGCGCTACAGGCGCAATTTCTCGGGCTCGCCGTCGCGCCGCCGATCGTCTCGATCGACGGCGATCTGCGCGACGGCGACACGCTGCGCGCGGGCGCGCTCCGCCTCGAGGTGATTCACACGCCCGGCCACACCCCGGGGTCGACATCGTTTGCCCTCGACACCGGCGAGGAAACGTTGCTCTTCACCGGCGACACGCTCTTCCGCCAAAGCGTCGGCCGCATCGACCTCGGCGGCACGACGATGGAAGAGCTCGTCGGCTCGATCCGCACGAAGCTCTTCGCGTTCGCCGACGACGCCGTCGTCGTCCCCGGTCACGGACCAGCAACGACGATCGGCCACGAACGCCGCACGAATCCGTACGCTGCTATCGGAAAAGATCGCTCCTAGGCCGCGACGGGATTGCCGCCGAGATCGCGGGAACGCGAGACGGTGATCGTACGAGCGGGTCCGTCAGCAACGGTCTGGCAGCGGGTCGCTACAAAATTTTTCCGTCGTCGTCCGGGCCCAGGAGCAACGGCCGGAGCAGCGGGATCGGCGGGCTGCCGTGGGCGAGCAGGTCGGCGTGGAATTTTGCGAGCGTGTACTGGTCGCCGTATTTCTTCTTGTAGTCGGCGCGCAGTTTGAAGATCTCGAGTTTGCCGAGCGTGTAGTAGCCATAGGTCGCGTCTTGGGTTCCGCGGCGGGATTCGATGCGGGCGTCGGCGGGATCGAGAAAGGCTTCGGTCTCGAAGAAGTGTTCGGCTTGAGCCAGCGACCAGCCCGCGGTGTGGAGTTTCACGCCGACGACGTAGCGCGCGTTGCGCAGGATCGCTTCTTTGAGTTGCATGAGCCGCACGTGCGGATCGCCGTTGCCCCAGCCTTCGTCGACGACCATCTGTTCGTCGTAATGCGCCCAGCCCTCGACGAACGAGGCCGCGCCGAGCAGCTTCTTCGAGAGCGAGAGCGGCAGGTGCTTATCGATGATGTACTGTGTAAAGTGACCCGGGTAGACTTCGTGCGCGCTCACGATCGGGCGCTCGAAATCGTTGAAGGTCTGCAAGTAGAGCTCTTGGTTCTTTTTCGAGTCGCGCGGATCGACCGGCGTTACGTTGTAGTAGGCCTTGGTCGCGACCGTTTCGAGCGGACCGGGCGCGTCCATCGAGGCGACCGTCGTCGAACGCTCGAACGCCGGGGTCAGCGTCACCGAGATGTCCGCATCCGGCGGCAACATGATGATGTGCTTGGCGACAAGGAACGCGCGCAGTTTGACGAGGTCAGCCGCCGCGGCGGGGATCAGACCAGCGGCGGTCGGATGCACGAGCATCGTCTTTGCAACGACTTTCTCGACGCTCGCGTGCGGGTCGATCAGCTTTGCCGTCGCGACCATGCGATCGTGGGTGTCCTTGAGCGCCGCCATCCCGACCGCGAGATACTGGTCGAGCGGCATGTCGATGCCTTCTTCGTCGCGCAGGCGCGCCGCATAGTTGTCGGCGCCGATCGCGTACGTGCCGCTCGGGTGCGCGACGAACGTGCGTTTGATATACGCGGCGAAGGCGCGGGTCGCATCGGCGGCGCGCCGCGTGGACTCGCGAAAGGCGGCCTGCGTCGCCGCATCGCCGGCCCCGGCAAACGCCGTCACCGCGTCGCCGGTGAAGAAACTCACCGTGCCCATCGCATCGTCGTACGCGATCGCGGCGGTATCCGCGTCGCAACTGATCAGATTCTTTTCGGCCTGCGCGAAGAGCGCCGGGATCTGGTTCTCGCGCGCGATCGCGCGGCGTAGACGCACGGCGACCGGCGCGAAATTCCGCGACATCAGCGAGAAAACGGCGCCGCTCGCGATGCCGACGTAGGTGTCCGGCTTGTGCTGCCAGGTCGCCATCGAGCCGGTCACGAGCAGATCGTCGCGCAGCGACATCTCGAGCATCGCGCGATCGAGCGCGACATCGGGCGAGAGCGTCGCCGGATCGATCGCCGCCAGCTGCACGAGATAGCGCTTATCGCGGGCGAGCTCGGCGGCGTAGTCCTGTGGCCCATACCGGCCGAGCTGTGCATCGTAGGTGTGTACGCCGGTGAACGTCGCATTGACCGGATTCGCCGCGAAATTTTCGCTGAAATAGTTCTTTGCGAGCGCCGCGTAGCGCGCATCGTCGTCCGGCGCCGAGCGCAGTGGCGCCCCGGTCGCGGCAAACAAAACGACGGCGCCGAGTGCGGCACCGAGCAAACGGGACTTCATCACGCGGCGCGCCTTTTGCGCGGCAACCCGAAGAGCCTTTCACGCGTTTGGCAGGGGTATGCTGCGTTCAACACTCGCCGCCTCGGCGGCTGCCCTCATCGTCCTCACCGCACCCGCGGGCGCCGCGACCGAGGCTTGGAAGCTCGACCCGGCCCACTGCGACGTGGAGTTCGGCATCAAGCACATGGGCCTCTCGACCGTCAAAGGCACGATCGCTGTCCAAGCCGGAACGATCGTCCTCGGTAGCGGGAAAGACATCCCGGACGAAATCGATACGACCCTTTCAATGACCGGGATCGATACCCAAAATGCGGACCGCGACGGTGATCTCAAATCCGACCACTGGTTCGACGCGACGAAATATCCGACGGCTACGTTCAAATCGACCAAGATCACGGGTGCCGATCCGGCCAACTTCGTGATCGACGGCAATCTCACGCTGCATGGCGTGACGAAAGCGATCGAGCTTCAAGCGCATCTCGAAGGCCGCGGCCAGGGCGGGCGCGGGGAGAAGCGTGTTGCGTATAGCGCAACGACCACGATCCACCGGAGCGACTTCGGAATCATCGATGCTCGCACGAACGCCCTGGGCGCGCTCATCGTCGGCGCCGACGCAGCGATTTCGCTGCAGATCGAAGCGATCGAACCGAAGTAGCGGGTTAACGCACGCAGCCCGCGTCGATGTAGACGCGGGCGCCGAAATCGAGCACGCGCAGCGAGCCGGTCCGCCCGGCGACGCTCGCGCGCTGCGCGAGAAAAACATCGCCGGACCGCGCCACGAGCACGGTGCCGGCGGCGATCAGCGGCGTTCCGTGGGTGTCCACGTAGAGCGGACTGCTCGAACACGTGACATGGACGAATTCGGGACCGGCCGGCGGACGTGGCCGCGCGGGCGGCGCCTCCGGACGTGGGGCCTGCGCGACCACGGCATGCGCTGCCGGCGTCGGCGCCGGCGCCGCGCCGGCGTGGCTCGCGGCAGCATCCGCGTGGCCCGCAGCAGCATCGATGCGCAGTTCCAGCGTGACCCGGCGCTGCGCCTGCGGGGCCGGCGATCCGCCGAACGATTGCGAGATCTCGTTGAGCGTATCGCTGGCCGGGCCGGGCCCGACATCGATCGCGAGTGCCTCTGAGGGTGGCCCGTCGCCTTCGGCATAGCGAATCTCCAGTTGCCCCGCCCCCTCGATCTTCGCAAAGCGCAGGATACGCAGCCCGTTGCCACTCGCCTCGTAGTGGCAGAACGCCGCCGAGGCCGTCGTGCAGGGCTCCCAGTCGCCGGCTGACTCGCCATCCGCCGTCAGTCGCGCGCTGAAGTGATCGTTCCCCTCATCGACGATCGCCGCCGAGCGTACCGTCACGAGCACCGGGCCGTCGCCCTCGTGAACTTCGTGCGTGTCGACGCGATGCAAAACGGGCGCGGATGACACCGCGCCCAGCAAAAGAAGCGTTCCCAGAGCCGCGAGCGCTCCCCGGGCGGCGAAGCCGCCGCGACCGGCCATCAGCGTAAACTGATCGTCGTAACGCCGCCTTCGGTCAGCACGCGTGGACCGGCCGGAACGTCGGCAACGTCCGCCGGGGCCGGGGCGCTCGCCGCCGCCTGAGCGGCCTGAGCGGCGACAGCCGCGCGCGCAGCCTCGAGCATCGAGTCCGTGATCGCGCCGCTGGCGCGCTTGGCGCGGTAGTCGTCGATCGCGGCTTTGAGCGCGAGGCGCGACCGCTCCGGGTAATCTTTCTTCTTCTCCGGATAGCCGTCGAGCGCGGCCTCGATGTCGGCATCGCTGATCGCGAGCGCTTGATCGATCGTCTTGCCCTTGGCGAGCTCGACGAGCAGCGAACTCGTCGCCGTCCCGAAGCCGCAGCCGGTGGTGAAGTACGAGACGTCCTCGATCACTTCGCCCGGACCGACCTTCAGAAAGAACGTATACAGATCGCCGCAGGAGTCGCTGAAGTACTCGCCCGTCGCCATCGGCGCGTCCATCGTGCGGAAGCCGGTACGGAGTTCGACGAGCTGCTGAAATTTCGCGAAGTTCACGTTCCCTCGAACCGGCACGCACTGCCGCCGGTTGCGAGCGACTCGGTCTGCCTGATGTCCGGCGAGACGACCTCATGCATGATCGTATGGATCACGCTGCACACTTCGGGGTGCTCGGCGACCGTCTTGGCATACGGGCAGCTGTGCTCGGTGATCGCGAAGCCCTCGCCGCTCGGCACGACGTCGGCCTCGACGCCGGACGCGCGCAGGACGCGGGTCAACTCCCGCGCCCGTTCCGGCGCCGGCTGGCCGGGGTCGATCACGTCTTTGAGCCGCTCGGCCGAGCGCTTGCCCATGCCGTCGAAGATGGCTTGCACGGCACCGTCGCCGCCGTTCGCGCGCACTTCGCGCAAGACGGCATTGAGCATCCGGTCGTAGCGCTGCGGGAAGAGGCGGTCGGCCTCGGTCGTGAGCGCATATTCCACCGTTGGCTTCGTCTTGCCGCGCCGGACGCGCTGCCCGGCGACGAGGCCGTCGCGCTCGAGGATCACGAGTTGCTGGCGGATGGCGTTGGGCGAGAGGCCGAACTCCGCCGCCAGATCGAACGCCGAGGAACCGCGCCTGCCGCGAAGGGCGGTGACGATCTTCCCCCGGGTCGACTCGAAAAACCGA
>Ga0116226_10000431_pt1 | contig 35497 bp, 27 predicted proteins | sample S1TSphfallax_FD_89692 | JGI IMG/M metagenome (GOLD analysis project Ga0116226, IMG submission 89692) | Host-associated microbial communities from peat moss isolated from Minnesota, USA - S1T2_Fa - Sphagnum fallax MG | ecosystem: Host-associated > Plants > Peat moss > Unclassified | place: USA...
CGTCGAAGCGCTGCTCTTTCCCGCCCTGCGCCACAGCTCGATCCCGTTGACCAATGCGCGCGGCGTGTTCAAACGATCGCTCGCGGAATTCGCAGTGCTCGGCATTCTCTACCACTTCAAACACGTCCGGCGCCTGGTCGATAATCAGCGCGAGCATCGCTGGGATGATTTCAACGTGAGGTCGGCGGACCGCCGAACGATCGGCATCGTGGGTTATGGGGAGATTGGCCGTGAGTGTGCCCTCTTGTGCAAGGGCCTGGGCATGACGGTTCACGCCATGCGGCGCAATCCTGAAAAATCCGCCGGTGACACTCTCGTCGATCGCCTCTTCGGTCTCGATCAGTTGCATGACATGCTGGCCAACGTCGATGTGCTGCTGTGCGCGGCGCCGTTGACGCCCGAGACGCATCATCTGATTGGCGCCGCGGAGTTCGCCTGCATGAAGTCCACGGCAATTCTCATCAACGTCGGCCGCGGCCCGGTAGTCGACGAAGGCGCCCTCGCTGATGCGCTCACTGAAAAACGCATTGCCGCAGCCTCTCTGGATGTCTTCGAGACGGAGCCGCTGCCGGCGACTTCGCCGTTGTGGGCCATGCCGAACGTGCTCATCTCGCCCCACTGTACGGACCGCACCCTCGACCCGGACTGGCTGGATCTCAGCATTCGGTGCTTTCTCGAGAATTTCAGTCGTTATCGCGAGGGGCGACCGCTCGAGAATCTGGTCGACAAGCAGGCCGGCTATTAATCGAGCAGTTTTTTGCGAATGTGACGCCCGTCTCTCACGGTCTTTTTTCAAATGTTACTGGGCTCACATAGCGGGCCGGCCGTGTCGGATAACTTAACGCCTCGGTGAGGACGTCTCGGTGAGGACGTCTCGGTGAGGACGTCTCGGTGAGGTAGGAGACGTCAACGACAGGCATGGGGCGCAGGACGGCAAAGCGCTGCGCGCCTGCCTTGACGGCGAAGCTCAGCTGACATTCCAAATCACCCCACATAAAGGAGAACTGAATTGTCTACAGAAAAGGCGTATCTCGATGCAATCAGCCGCATCGAAACGGACGTATCCGGCGTAATCGCCACGGCCGCCGTGGATTTGGATTCGGGGATGACTTTGGCCTCCAAATCGAATCGCTCAGAATTCGATTTGACGGTGGCCAGCGCCTATAACAGCGAATTGGTCAAACAGAAGATGAAGATCATGGGCGCACTCAACCTCAAATCGACGTTGGAAGACATGCTGCTGACCTTGAGTGATCAGATTCACCTCATCAAGATTCTACCGGGCAGCAAGGCGTTTCTATATCTTGCGGCAGAGCGCGGCTCGACGAACCTCGCGATTCTGCGCACGGCCGTTGCGAAGCATTGCAGCGGCCTATAACCGCACGATCGCAAGGCTACGGTGTTCGATGTGCCGGCATTTGCCGATTGGTGGGCGGCGCTACCGGCGCTCCTGGCTAACACCCGGATACGCAACCGAATCCGGGCTCTGCGCCATGGCCTGCTCGTCAGCGCCAAGCCTGCGCCATTGACCCTTGCCGAGATCGCCGAGGCATAGAGCGCCGATGGCCACTCGCACAAGACGCAAGACCGACACCTCGAAGGCCGCGAGTAGCCGCCGGATGTGCCGATTGCGGCCTTCGTCCAGAATGATCTCGAGCCATGCGTTCCTGACGCCGAGGCGCAGACAGCGTGCCGACGTGACCGCCAGCAACTCGCCGTCGATCATGGCGCCCCGCTCGAGCGCTTTGAGCAGCGCGGGTTCCGGCAGTCGATTGATTTGGACGTGATAGGTCTTGTTCTGACCGACTTTCGGGACCGTGATCCGGGCAGCCCATTCGGGATCATTGGTGAACAGTAGCAACCCTTCGCTCGCCTTATCGAGGCGACCCACCGGCGCCAGCCACGGCAGGTTTGCGCCCTCGAAACAGGCATAGACCGTATCTCGGGAGCGCTCATCTTTCGCGGTCGTCACCAGTCCGCGCGGCTTGTTCAACATCACGACCACCCGGGCAACGATTGCGGCAGGCTGGTCATCGATCTCAATGCGGTCCATTCCCTGGCGTATTGGATACTCGGCGTCCTGGACCGCGCGACCATTGACCCGCACCCGCCCCTCGCGGACCCAGTGTGCGGCCTGAGTCCGCGAGGCGAGCCCCATCTTTGAAATCACCCGGGCCAAGCCGTGACGGGGCGGCTTCAAGATCATGCCAGATCGAAGCGATCGAGGTTCATGACCTTGTGCCAAGCGGCCACGAAATCCCGCACGAACACCGCCGCCGCGTCGCTACAGGCATAGACTTCCGCCAAGGCGCGTAGCTGCGAATTCGATCCGAACACCAGATCGACGACCGTTCCGGTCCATTTGAGTTCACCCGATGTCCGATCACGCCCCTCCAGCACGCCATCCGACGTCGTCGACTTCTGCCATTTTGTGCTCATGTCGAGCAGGTTGACGAAAAAGTCCGTGGTCAATGTGCCAGGCCTCACGGTAAAGATGCCATGCGCAGAGCCTCCTGTGTTGGCATTCAATGCGCGCAGCCCTCCCATCAACACGGTCATCTCGGGTGCCGTCAATGTCAACAGGTTTGCCCGATCCACGAGCAATTCGGCAGCCGATCCCTCGTAGCCTTTTCGAACGTAGTTGCGGAATCCGTCGGCGATCGGTTCAAGGACCGCGAAGGCCTTCCCATCGGTCTGATCCGCGGATGCATCCATCCGGCCCGGCGAGAAAGGCACCTCGATGTCATGACCCGCTTGCTTCGCCGCCGCCTCCACCGCGGCACAGCCAGCCAACACGATCAGATCGGCGAGGGAGAGTTTCTTGCCGCTGCGTTGAGCGGCATTGAAAGTTTGCTGAATGGCCTCGAGCGCTGCAAGCACCTTCGTCAATTCCTCGGGCTCATTGACCTCCCAGCCGTTTTGTGGCGCCAGACGTAGGCGGGCACCATTCGCCCCACCCCGCTTGTCGCTACCCCGGAAAGTGGACGCGGACGCCCACGCCGTCTTCACCAATTGGGAAATCGACAGACCGGACGCCAGCACCGTGGTTTTCAACGCGGCAATATCGTGCGAATCGATCAGCGCGTGATCCAGCGCCGGAATCGGATCCTGCCAGAGGAGGTGTTCCTTGGGCACCAGCGGACCCAAGTAGCGCGACACCGGTCCCATATCGCGGTGGGTGAGTTTGAACCACGCCCGAGCGAACGCATCGGCGAACTCATTGGGATGTTCGAGGAAGCGTCGGGAAATCTTCTCGTAGCTCGGATCAAATCGTAACGCCAGGTCGGTGGTCAACATCGCCGGCGCGTGACGCTTGGAGGCGTCGTGGGCATCCGGAACGGTGCCGGCGCCCGCGTCGCCCTTGGGTTTCCACTGATGCGCACCCGCCGGGCTCTTGGTCAGTTCCCAGTCATAGCCGAACAGGTTCTGAAAGTAATTATTGCTCCACGCCGTCGGCGTGGTGGTCCAGGTGACTTCCAGACCACTGCCGATCGCGTCGCCACCCAAGCCCGTTCCAAAGCGGCTCCTCCAGCCGAACCCTTGCTCCTCGATGCCGGCCGCTTCCGGTTCTGGCCCGACCAGTGCCGCATCACCGGCACCGTGAGTCTTACCGAAGGTGTGACCACCCGCGATGAGCGCGACGGTCTCCTCGTCGTCCATCGCCATGCGAGCGAAGGTTTCGCGGATGTCGCGCGCCGAGGCGAGTGGATCCGGGTTCCCGTTCGGACCCTCCGGATTGACGTAGATAAGGCCCATCTGAACGGCACCGAGGGGATTCTCGAGGTCGCGGTCACCGGTATAGCGTGTATCGGCCAACCAGGTGCTTTCGGAACCCCAGTAGATGTCTTGTTCGGGTTCCCACGTATCGGCACGCCCACCGGCGAAACCAAAAGTCTTGAATCCCACCGACTCCAGCGCAATGTTACCGGCCAAGATCATGAGGTCGGCCCACGAAATTTTGCGGCCGTACTTTTGCTTGATCGGCCACAAAAGCCGGCGGGCCTTGTCGAGATTGACGTTGTCCGGCCAACTGTTGAGCGGAGCGAAACGCTGACTTCCGCTCCCGGCACCGCCGCGGCCGTCGCCGGTGCGGTAGGTACCGGCACTATGCCAGGCCATTCGGATGAACAGTGGCCCGTAATGACCGAAGTCCGCCGGCCACCACGCTTGCGAATCGGTCATCAACGCGTGGAGATCCTTGATCACGCCATCGAGGTCGAGACTCTTGAACTCCGTCGCGTAATCAAAATGGGCACCCATGGGGTCCGACTTCGATGAGCGCTGGTGCAGAATCGTGAGGTTCAACTGATTCGGCCACCAGTCGGCATTCGACCGTGCCGAAGCGAGCGTGTGTTTGGGAGCATCACCCGCAAAGGGGCATCTACTGATCGTGTCCATCGTCATCTCCATGTGAGTTCAGAACCTTTCGATGGAGATAACTTAACTTTTCCGTTGAAATTACTCCAATCGATCTAAATAGATGGACCGATAGAGGTTCTCTATGAAGACCCGTTGTGGGCGCTCCATTTCAGCGGCATCGATGAAGCGTGGCGCGCGGTGGCGCGCTATTTCACGTCCTTGGCCCAGATATGGAAACGCCGCAACTCGAGCGCATGGGGCTCCGTCCCCTTCACCTTGATATGCAGATAACGCAATAACCGTCCGGGGGTTTGCGCGCCGGCGTTGAAGCTGTTGACGGCAATGTCCCTGCTGCCACCGCGTTCGCCTGCCAAGGAGGAGGCCGAAGAATCCCACAGCATCGTCCACGCTTTCCCGTCGATTGAACCCTCGAGTGTCAGCGCTGCGCCATCGGCATCAGCCGCAAGACTGATTCCCGTCACATACTGAGCCCGCTCCAGCGCGACGTCGATTTGCGCTCCGACTTGACTGTCGGTGGAAAACGGCTGAATCGTGCCCAACGTATGGGTGACCACATTGGCGAGATCCACTTGTGAGTCTTGGGTAGCCAGTGAGCTCGCCGTGACCGACACGCCCGATTGCAGGCGAGGACCGTAGATCATTTGATAATCGAATGGAGAGAGCGCGGCGCCACTCTGCGTTCCCGCCGACGCGCCGCCTTGATAGACGATGGGAGCCAAGTCGGCGAGATCCTGATAAAACTGAATCTCGATGACGGTATCGGTCTTGTCCTGCAGGGCGGCGGGGACGTTGATCGCCAGCAGGCCGTTCTTGATCGTGTAGTTGAGATCATCGACGGATCCCATCGCGCCGCAGTTCAACAATCGAACACTGCGAATACGCTTAAGTTCAGGCATCGGCATGTCGATCCTTTCACCGGAGATGGCATGGGCATGGATGTAGGCCGTTGCGCCGCGGTACGTTGACCCACCCCACGGAAAAGCGGTCCACGGACCCCCGCGGGTGCCGTAGATCGATACGCCGTTGCGGGTCAGCCACTGCCCTACCTCCCGCATCGTGGCCATTTCGGCCGGATCGAAATCGCCGGTCCAGCGCGGGCCGATCGACAGCAGCAGGTTGCCGTTGTTGTCGGCCGAATTGACCAGCAGGGAAATGACCTCGCTGGCGGATTTCGGCTTACCCCCCGAGTACGACCAGGTATCCTCCAAAGACACCGCCGCCTCGAAAGGACGCCACTTCTGAAATCCGCCCAGGCGCTGTTCCGGCGTGTCGAAATCCCCGGGCACCCCCGCGCGATTGTTGATGACGATATGCGGCTGTAGCCGCCGAACCTCGCGGGTCAGCCGTTCCGCATCCCACATGTCCTTGTTGAACATCCCACCCCACCACAGAGCGTCCCACCAGAAGATATCGATCTTCCCATAATGAGTGAGCAATTCACGCACGGCACGGAACTGATAGTCGATGTACTTCCGATGCTCCGGCCCCGGCTGTTTACCGTCCTTACCGAAGCCGGTGGGTTGATAGGTGGGTCGATACCAGTCGCGTTGCGAGTAATAGATGCCGACCGGCATCCCCGCGCGATGGCACGCGGCGATCAATTCCCCCAGCATGTCGCGCCCGAAGGGCGTTCGCGTCACCTTGAAATCGCTCAAACCGGTATCCCAGAAATGAAAACCCTCGTGATGCTTGGCGGTGAAAATGATGTATTTGAAACCGGCGTCCTGGGCCTGTTTGACCCACTGGTCGGCATTGAAGTCCGGCAGCTCGAGATCCTTGGCCCAGTTCACCCAGGTCTCGGTGGGCATATGCACGCCATCGGATCGCGCATCGCCATCGGGCATTTTACGATGGGCCTTGTCGATCGTTCCCCAGGACAGCTCGGCCTTATCACGGGTGGTGATGCCAAAGGACACGAGCAGACCAAAGCGCCAATCCTGAAAACGCGACACATCCTCAGGCGGCGCGAAGTTACTTTGTTGCCAGTCTTTCTCCGAGAAATTCTGGACCAGGTACGAAGCCGACGATGCGGCGGGCATGTCGGGCTTTCGTGCCCACTGAGCTTGGGCGGGCAACGCGAGCACGCTCGAGAGCACGAGCGCGAGAGCACCCCACCGGCATCGCCTGGTCCGCGTATCCAAGTCCCGCTCCTCGTAACGAGGGGTGCCACCGATCGTCATATGACCGGGGCACCCTTGGCGAAACGCGCTACCGAAACGCGCTACAGCGAACCGCGCAGCGCCACCACGATCTGACGTGGCTGGGTGTAATAGTCCAGGAATGTCGACGGATTGTTCAGATAATCCTGGCGCGGAGTTTGCGCCAGGTTGATCGCCGTGACGGTGAGAGACAGGTGATCGATGAGCGCATACGTCGCACTCGCATCGAGCGTGACCGAACCCTCGGTGAAGGTGTTGACAAAGGCCGGCGACTGGGGAAATTTGCTGAGGAAATTACTCCGATAGACCATCGACAGGCGCGTATCGAGGCGGCCCTTGCTGTAGTACACGCTGGCGTTGGAATTATTCTTGGACGAACCCAGGAACGGCACGCCACCCAGGGCCGCATCGTCGATCTTGCTCGACACGTAGGCATAGTTGCCATTGATGCCGAAGCCTTCGAGCTTGTCCCAAAAGCGGTCCAGCGGGAAGTTGAAGGCCAACTCGAGTCCATACACTCGGCCGCCAGACACGTTTTCCGGAAGGATGCTGTTGAACGGTATGCCATAGCCGGGGATCGTCGCGTTGGCGGTGTTCACCGGATAGATGAAGTTGTAGACCCGCTTGAAGAACAGGCTCGACACGATCGATCCGCCGCCGGGCAAATAGTGATCCACGGTCGCGTCGAAGTTCCAGGCGGTTTCGGGCTTCAGATTGGGATTCCCGGTCTGCGCCTGGCCCGGTGCGCCCGACGCCGCCGGCGGTATGCTGATCGAGCCGATCGGCGAAATATCCTCGAACTCGGGCCGGCTCAGCGTCTCGCCCACCGCGAACCGCAGATCCGTGTCGGAAGCCAGGAAGAACGTCGTGTTGAACGCCGGCAGTGCATCCGTATACGAGTTGTTTGCCGTCACCGGGACCAATACGTTGGCACCGATCGGCACGTAATCGGGGAGCGCGACCTGTGCCACGCTCTGAAACGCTTCGGAGAATTCTTCGGTTCGCACGACCCGCACACCGCCGTTGCCGGCGAAGCGGACGCCCAGCACAGTGCCCTTGAAATCCGCCTGCGCATAGATCGCTTCGGTTTTTTCGCGGTTGGTGTGAGCTTCCGAGACGTCCTCCTGCCAGCCGTTTTGCGAATTGGCGGAACTGAAGAAGGATCCGTTGAGCAGTGACGAGGCCGACGCCTTGGTCGGATAGAAGGGCAACCCGGAGCCCACCAACGCCGACGGACTCTCGATGAATTGAGTGTTGCTGCCGATGTATTGCCCCGGGAAAATCGTGGTGGTGGCACCGGGGAACGTCAGGCCGGTGACGGCGCCCACGCTCGCCGCGGGAACCGTGATGTTGTTGACGATATCGCGAATATCGATATGGGCATCCGAATATCTCACTCCGGCCTTCAACGTCCACTCATCGCTGGCCTGGTATGCCACGTCGAATTTGGCGGCGAAAGAATAGGAGTGGTTCTGTTCGTAGCGCAGCGCGGGATAATAGGCTGAAGGCACGCTGCCGATCGGGGCGCCGGCATTGTAGACCGCCGGTGCACTCGAACTCGAGCTGTAGTTGACGTCCGCCAGCGGAATGTTCGAGCCCACCGCGTAGTCGCCGAGATAACTTCCGAGGGTGTCCGTGAGACTGCCCGACAGGTCGCCCGCCGCGGTCCAGCGGTCGTTCTGCCACTTGGCGTTCAATCCGCCGACATGCATGGTGTCGACGTTGTCGTAATCGTACGGGTAGTACGCCAAACCGAAAGTCGACGGTTGCCCGGCGCCGGGCGTGTAGTGGGCGTAGTTATAGCCCGTCACGGCACCGTTTTGAATGGTGACGCCACCCGGTTCGAAGGTCCCACCCGTGGGCGGCGCAAGATATTCGATGAGCCAGTTGGCGGGCTTGTCGAAGCGGCTGAAAGTGTAATCAGCGGAAAGTTCGAACGCGTCGGACGGCTTCCACTGGAGACCCGTGCTCACCGCATCGCGTGAGGTTTTCTTGTTGATGTTGCCGAGCAGTTCGGCCGATGGAAACTCGATGTTGTCGAGCGTGCTGACGCCGCCGCTGCCATTGGCCACATTCAAATTCACATAGGTCGGCCGGGTCTCTTCGAAGTTCTCGATGATGTAATCGGAGCTCACCACACCCGCTGCGTACACGCCCAGGGTGCCGTCGAAAAATTTTCCGCCGGCGATGCCGCTGACGCCTCTTCCCCAGCTGGAATCCCCGCTGTTGTTATCGGTCTTGAGCGTCAGCTCGCCAAAATAGTTGCTGCCGTCCTTGGTCTTGGCGTCGAGGGGTTTGAGGGTTTGCAAATCCACCGTACCGGCAAGGCCGGACTCGATCTGTTCCGCCGAGGGAGTCTTATAGACGACGGCGCCACTCAGCACTTCGGTGGGGAATATATCAATCGGGAACTCGCGCAGCTCGGTCATTCCCTCGTAGCCATAGCCCAGCGGAGTGCGACCGTTGACGGTCGTGGTGACATACTCCGAACCGATACCGCGAATCGATACGTGATCGCCGGTACGGCCGTCCGTGTTCTGGTCGACCTCCACACCGGGCAGGCGCTGGAGTGCACCCGCGATGCTGTTGTCGGTAAATTTGCCCAGATCCTCCGGCGCGATCGCTTCGATCACTTCGGCGGATTCTTTCTTCATGGCCTGGGCCGCATCGAGCGACGCGCGGTAGCCGGTGACTTGAACCTCCTCCAACTGCGAGGAATCCGATGCCGGCGTGGTCTGCGTCGCTTGAGGATCCTCGGCGAATACAGTAGTTGATGCGAATCCGCAGACGAGCCCGGTAGTCACCAGGAAAGATAGCGTCGTGTTCAATGTAGCCCCCTTGTTGAACGCAGGGGCTACTCAGAAATGTGAACGCCCCCGTCCGTAATTTTCACGGGCAATATTACCGTTTGTATATAAACAGTCAAGCAGGACTCTGGGGAGTCCAAGCCGGACACCGAGCGGCGGCGCGAGGGACTGCGCCGGCTACCCTTTCTCGATCATGGATTCCGAGATCCGACGCGCCGAAATGCACACCCGATTCAGCGATTCGGCCATCGAGCGGGGTAACTCCTGGCGTTGAACGAATGGCACGGTCAGCGCGGCGATGCAGATCGTGCCGGCCATGATCGGCGCGGACAAATCGGTGATGCCTTGGACGAAATCGCTGCCGGCTTGGGCAAAACCCAAGGCGCGCACGGCATCGGCTTGACTCACGAAGCGCTCCAGCCGGCCGGCGTCGTTGCTTAGACGAAAACGCGCCAGCCACTCATTGCGGGTGTTTTCCGGCTGAAACGCGAACAGGGTAAGGCCCGAGATCGCCTCGACCAAATTCTTGCGAAAACCCGGACGCACGGAGAATCCCAATAAACCGGGATTCTCCACGCGCGCGATCACCACGATGTGATCGGCAGCCGCCACCACCAGATGACAGGACTGATCGATCTCCCGCGTCAATTCATTCATGATCGGCAGCGCGGTTTCGAGAAGCGTCGTCACCTGGCTGCGCGCCGAACCGAGCGCGAACAGCTTGTTGGTCAGGTCGAACCCTTGCTGGTCACCCGCTTGGGCGATGTACCCGCGGGCTTCCAACGTGAGGATCATGCGAAACAATTCACTGACCGAACGATTGAGCTTGAGCGCCATTTGCGAAGGAGTCATCGCGCCGCCTTCACGGGCAATCAGTTCCAGAATATCCAGCCCCTTGTCGAGGGCCGGCGCACGGTAGCGCGGCTGGGCCTCGAACTCTTGAGCGGAGGGAAAAACCGCGTTTTTATCTGTAATTGGAGTTCTTGCGGATCTTGCCATTGGCGTCGCTCGCTGCCTGTCGGTCGGGACAAATAAAATGCTGTCTCGTCCCAAGTTCACCGTAATTTATCGCAGAACTCAACATGTCGGTGAGTTCAGCAGGCTTGACAGGGTGCACCCGTCGAAATACCTTATAGGCGATTTTGATTTTTATTAATAAAGAGCGCGGCCGCTTGCGCAAAGATAATGAGTAACACCACCGAGCCAAGCGATTGGCGCTCGCGAATCTCGACTCTGGGGTTTGGCGCGGCGGCCATTGGTAATCTGTATGCCGCGATTCCCGAGCGTTCGGCGATCGAAGCGGTAGGTGCCGCGCTCAAGTCGGGCATTCGCTATATCGACACGGCCCCCTACTACGGATTCGGATTGAGCGAGCGCCGGGTGGCGTCGGCGTTGGCCGAGTTCGATGCGGCCGACGAGGTCGTGCTGTCGACCAAGGTGGGACGTCGACTGGTGCCGTTGGACCCGGCAACCTCGGCGAGTTCCCGACATGGTTTCGTCGATGCGGAGCCCTTCGAGCCGGTGTTCGATTATAGCTACAGCGGCATCATGGAATCCTTCGAGCAAAGTCTGAAACGCTTGGGCCGCTCCCGCGTGGATATCCTGCTCGCGCATGATCTCGGCCGCATGACGCATGGCCACTTGCATGCGACTTATCTGCGCCAGTTCATGGAGGGCGGTTATCTCGCAATGCGCGAATTGAAGAGCGCCGGACGGGTCGAGGCGATTGGTCTCGGTGTGAATGAATGGGAGATTTGCGCCGAACTGATGCGCGACGCGGATTTCGACGTGTTCCTGCTGGCGGGTCGTTACACATTGCTCGATCAAACCTCGCTCAGCGAATTTCTCCCGTTGTGCGAAAAGCGGCGCATCTCGGTCATCATTGGTGCCCCCTATAATTCGGGTGCACTGGTGAACGGCACCCGCAGCGACGGTCCCGTCTATTTCAATTATGAGCCGGCTCCCCTTTGGGTGATCGAGAGACTCCGTCGACTGGAAGCGCTTTGCAAGGAGTTCGCCGTACCGCTGGCCGCCGCTGCGTTGCAATTTCCGCTGGCGCACCCGCAAATCATCAGCGTCATTCCGGGAATGGCGAGCAGCGAACAAGTCCGTGCCAGCCGCGAACTTTTGCACCACCGCATTCCCCACTCCTTCTGGCAACAACTGCATGGTCGAGGACTGCTGCCCTGGTCGGCCCCCATTCCATGCTCCGGAGAAGCCGCATGACCCCAAAGGACTCGAGTCAGCTGATTCTGTTGCACGTCAAGGACAATGTGTTGGCGTGCCGCCGCAAGATCCATCGAGGCGATGCCCTCTCGATTGATGACACCCGGGTTGTCGCGAGCGGCGACATTGAAGTGGGCCACAAACTCGCGCGAGTCGCTCTTCACCCCGGTGATGTGGTGCTGAAGTACGGCGTGCCGATCGGTTCGATCACGCAACCGACCGGCATCGGCGAGCACGTGCACACGCACAACATGAAGAGCGATTACATCGCCATCACCACGCGTCAGTCCACCGGCGAAGAGGCATCATCATGATGATCGGGTATCAACGCTCCGACGGCCGCAAAGGCATCCGCAACGTCATCGTCGTCGCTTATTTGGTCGAGTGTGCGCATCACGTGGCGCGCCGCATCGTCGATGTGAGCGCCGACATGGACGTTCACCTGATCGGCTTTCCCGGCTGTTATCCGAACGAATATTCATTGCGCATCATGAAGAATCTATGCACCCACCCCAACGTCGGTGGCGTGGTGATCCTGTCGCTGGGTTGCGAAGGTTTCAACCGCGCGGGACTGCATGCGACCGTTGCGGCGAGCGGTCGCCCCGTCGAAACGCTGATCATTCAAGAGCGCGGTGGGACCGCCTCGACGATCGCGGCGGGCGTGAAAGCGGTGGCGGCCATGAAAGAAGTCATCGCGCACACTCCCCGCGTACCCCTCAAGATGGAGGATTTGATCATTGCCACGGTCTGCGGTGGTTCTGACGGCACCAGTGGCCTGACCGCCAATCCGGCGGTCGGAAAATGTTTCGACCAGCTCGTCGCGGCCGGCTCGACCTGTATCTTCGAGGAAACCGGCGAACTGATCGGCTGCGAGCAGATCATGGCCGAACGCGCCGTCACGCCGGAACTCGGTGATGAAATAACCGCCTGCGTGGCCAAGGCGGCCAAGTACTACACCATCATGGGCTATGGCAGTTTTGCGCCGGGCAATGCCGATGGCGGCCTCACCACCCAGGAAGAGAAATCGATGGGTGCCTACGCGAAGTCGGGTGATTCACCGATCTCGGGCATCATCAAACCGGGTGATCATCCGCCGTCGAATGGTCTCTACCTGCTCGACGTAGTTCCCGACGGCGAGCCGCGGTTCGGGTTTCCCAATATCAACGACAATGCCGAAATCGCCGAGTTGATCGCCTGCGGCGCGCACATCACGCTCTTTACCACGGGGCGCGGCTCGGTGGTCGGCTCGGCCATTTCACCGGTGATCAAAATCTGCGCCAATCCCGAGACTTATCAGCGCATGCCCGATGACATGGATGTCGATGCGGGTCGCATCCTAAACGGGGAAGGGACGCTCGATGAGGTGGGCGCGGAAATTTTCACCAAGATTACCGCACTGGCCTCCGGCGATCGAAGCGTGTCAGAATCACTCGGTCATCAAGAATTCATACTGACGTACAAATCGTTCGAACCGGTAGGACCGGCCTGCCTGCCCGTGCGGGCGCGCAGCGCTTAGGAGATATCGATGGGAAAATTGAGCGGCAAGACCGCGCTCGTCACCGCCGCCGCCCAGGGCATCGGCAAGGCCTCGGCGGAACTGCTCGCCAGCGAGGGCGCGCGCGTGATCGCCACGGATGTGAACCTGGACGTGTTGCAGAGCGTCGCCAACTGCGAACGGCGACGACTCGATGTGCTCGACGTGGATGCGATCGCCCAGCTTGCCAGCGAATTGGGTACCATCGATGTGCTGTTCAACTGCGCCGGTTACGTGCATGCCGGTACGATTCTCGACTGCGATGAGAAGTCCTGGAACTTCTCATTCTCGCTCAACGTCACCGCGATGTACCGGATCATCAAAGCGTTCCTGCCCGGCATGCTCAAGGCCGGCGGCGGATCCATCATCAACATGGCGTCGGTGGCGAGCAGCGTCAAAGGTGTGCCCAATCGCTTCGCCTATTGTTCGTCGAAGGCGGCTGTGATCGGCATGACCAAGGCGATCGCCGCCGATTTTGTCGGCCAAGGCATTCGCTGCAACGCGATCTGCCCGGGGACCATTCAAACGCCCTCGCTCGATCAGCGCCTGGAAGCAACCGGCGATTTTCAGGCGGCCCAGGCAGCGTTCATCGCGCGTCAGCCGATGGGAAGATTGGGTCGACCGGAGGAGATCGCTCAATTGGTGCTGTATCTTGCGAGTGACGCTTCGAGCTTCACCACGGGTGTCGCGCACGTGATTGATGGCGGATGGGCCAACTGATGAAATTAGCACGCATCGGACCGTCAGGTCAGGAACGCCCCGTCATCGTCGCCCGCGATGGCCGATATCGCGATATATCCTCGCTCATCGGGGATCTCGGCGGCTCGGCGCTATCGCGTGACTCGCTGGCCAAGCTCGCGGCGCTCGATATCGAAACGCTGCCCGTCATCGGCGAAGCCGAACGTATCGGCCCGTGTGTGGCGAACGTCGGCAAATTCGTCTGTGTCGGACTAAACTACGCTGACCATGCCGCCGAGACCGGCGCCGCGGTGCCGGCGGAGCCGGTGCTGTTCTTGAAAGCCACCAGCGCACTGTGCGGTCCGAATGATCCGGTCATCAAACCTCGCGGCTCGACCAAGCTCGACTGGGAAGTCGAACTCGGCGTCGTGATCGGCCGAACCGCCCGCTACGTGTCGCAGGCCGAGGCGCCCGACTATATCGCCGGTTTCTGCGTCATCAACGACGTTTCAGAACGCGCATTCCAGTTGGAGGGGACCGGGACCTGGGACAAGGGTAAGGGCTGCGACAGCTTCGGCCCGGTCGGCCCATTCCTGGTGACCCCCGATGAGGCCGGCGACATCAACCAGCTGTCGATGTTCCTCGACGTCAATGGTCGCCGTTTCCAAAACGGTAACACCCGGACCATGGTATTCAAGCCCGATTTCCTGGTCGCGTACATCAGCAATTTCATGAGTCTTCAGCCGGGCGATATCATTTCGACCGGGACGCCGCCGGGAGTGGGCCTCGGCCAAAAGCCGCCACTTTATCTCAATGCCGGCGATACGATGTGGCTCGGCATCGAAGGGCTGGGCGAGCAACGTCAAGTCGTGGTCGACTACGGGCAGGCGTAAATGGCGCAGCGTCATCTGTTGGCGCTCGACCTGCACGACGACCCCGATTTGATCGAGCAGTACCGGGCCTGGCATCGACCCGGGGGTCCGCCTGCCTCGATCATGCAGTCGCTGCGTGTCGCCGGCATCACCGACATGGAAATCTTCCTGAGCGGCAATCGTCTGGTCATGATTCTCGTGGCGCACGATGAGTTCTCGTTCGAAGCCCTCGCCACGTTGAACGCGGCCAACCCCGAGGTTCAGGCCTGGGAGACGCTGATGTGGAAATTCCAAAAGGCGCTGCCCTGGGCGCCACCGGGGGAAAAATGGGTTGCGATGGAGCGGATATTCGCGCTTTCGGAGCAGTGACGGCCGGCAAAGACGGTGCCCGCGCTCTCAACCAGGCGCGGTTTTACGGCTACCGGTCAGCGCAAATGCACCGACCACGACGAAACATGCCGCCGGAATCAGCATCGCGAGCGCGATCGACGTCAGATCCGACAATCGTCCCATCGCGACCGGAATCAGCGCTCCGCCGATGATCGACATCACGAGCACCGACGAGCCGATCTTGGTCAAGGGACCCAAGCCCTTGAGCGAAATCGCGAAAATCGTCGGGTACATGATCGACATGAAAAAACTCGATGCGATCATCATCGCGATCCCGAGCCAACCGTGGAGCGTCGCCCCGGCGAGGCAGAGGATCCCATTGATCCCCGCGAACAGAGCCGTCAACACGATCGGTCTCACCCAGCCCATCAACGCGGTCCCGACGAACCGGCCCACCATGAAAGCGACCAGCGCGGCCATCAGACAGGTCGCTGCCGCCTGTTCATTCATGGCGGCAACCGCGTGCTCAGAGTAGCGAATCAAGAAGCTCCAGATCCCGACCTGCGCACCGACATAGGCGAATTGCGCCACGACACCGAACAGGAAATAGCGATGCTGCAAGAGTCCTCTCAAGCTTCCTGAATCGGTCGAGGGTGTCATATCGTGCTCCGGTTGTTCCGCGCCCTCCCTTAGCGGCGGAAATTTCACCAGCGCGATCACCATCGCCCACAGCAGAATCACGATGCCGAGGACCACGTAGGCTGACTGCACGGACGAGGCCTGACCGGTCGGCGTCCGGTCTGACAGGATGAACTCCCGCCCGATGAACACACCGGTGATTGAGCCTAACGGGTTGAACGCCTGGGCCAGATTCAGGCGCCGTTCAGCGCCCTGCGCGGCGCCTAAGATCGTGACCAGCGGGTTGGCAGACGTCTCCAGAAACGTGAGGCCGCTCGCGATGACGAACAACGCGCCCAAAAAAGCCGCATAGGAGCCGAGCTCAGCCGCGGGATAGAATAACAGGGCACCGATCCCGTACACGGCAAGCCCGAACACGATGGCTCCCTTGTAACCGAACTTTCGGACGAATGCCGATGCGGGAATGGCAAAGAGGAAGTACGCCAGATAAAAGGCGGATTGAACCAAACCGGACTGCCAATCCGCCAAATCAAACGTGCGGCGAAATTGCGCGATCAGCACGTCATTCAGATTGTTCGCGACGCCCCACAGAAAAAACAAGCTCACGATGAGCGCGATGGGGAGATAGTACGGCCGACTCGGATTCTCGCGGTGTGCGGACATGGGTGCCTCTTGTAGTTGACCCACTTCATCAAATATGAAATTATTTGTCAAATATAAAAACCACCACGGCGGCTCCGCTCAACTCGAGGATTAAGATCAATGTCGACCACCATGAATCTGGCCGAACGCTTCGCCGCCGCCTACTCGGGAGCCGTCTTCGACGTGTTGCGGGCGAAGGGACATCGCAACTGCGTGTTGCCGAGCGATATCGTCGCGATTGATCGCGACCGAAAAATGGCGGGTCCCGTTTTCACGATGCGCGGACGCCAGGCGTTCGGCTCCGATCCCCACGAGACGCTGTTGGCCTGGACCGGATTCTTGGACCGGGCGCCCGCGGGTCACGTGGTCGTGTGCGAGGGAGGACAGGCGGATTGTGCGCTGATGGGCGAACTATCGGCAGAAACTCTGCACATGCGGGGTGTGTTGGGATATCTCACCGATGGTGCCTGTCGGGACGCGGATTTCATCCGGCGGATCGGATTTCCGGTGTTCTCGCGTTACCTCACGCCACGCGATATCGTCGGCGCGTGGCTGCCTGAGTCCTATGAGTCGGCAATCAGCATCGGGGGCATCGCGGTGGCGCCAGGGGACTATCTCGTCGCGGATCGGGATGGCGCCGTGGTCATTCCCGGCGCACTGGTCACCGAGGTGCTGGAAGAAGTTGAACGCGTGATGAACACCGAAAATTTGGTGCGCAAGGCGATCTTGTCGGGGGTGTCACCGACCCAGGCTTATCTGACCTACGGCAAGTTCTGAGCCTTCGCCGGACATCGGCACCCAGCGCTCGAGCGCGTTGCGAAGGTCCTCGAGGCTCACGGGCTTGCTGAGATGATCGTCCATGCCGGCCTCCACGCAGCGCTTGCGATCCTCGCTCATGGCGTTGGCGGTCAGCGCCACGATGGGCGTGCGACGAGCGCATGATCGCTCGAACTCGCGCAGTTCGGCGGTGGCCGCGTAACCGTCCATCTCCGGCATCGAACAGTCCATGAAAATGATGTCGTATTGCAGGTCGGTGGCCATCTTGACAGCCTCCCGACCATTCGCGGCCAGATCGATCCGGTGGCCGAGCTTCTCGAACATCCGCTCGATGAGCAACTGATTCACCGCATTGTCCTCGGCGACGAGCACCCGGAGCATGCGTGCGGCCGGGCCCGGCCGCACGGGAGCCTGCGGCTCTGCCGGCGCGGTCCGGGCGACGCCCTGACAGCAGGTCATCAGAGCTTCGCGCAGCGGCGCCGACCGGACCAGCGGTTTGACCAGGATCGCGCTGAATCCCGCCGTCAGAAAGGCGTTTGCACTGGAGCGCTGACCGCCGGGCACGATCATGATGAGTTGCGTTTGGCGCAGCAGCGGATCGCTTTTGATGCGCATCCCCAACTCCATGCCGTCGATGGCGGGCATGTGGAAATCGATCAGTGCGATGCGGAAGGGACGACCCGCGAGCTGCGCGGCGTTCAGCCGCGCGATGGCCTGCGCGGCGGAACCGACCGCGGCGTGTCGGACGCCCCAGATCGCGAGTTGCTTACCGAGCAACCGACGATTGAGAGGGTGCGCCGCAACGATCAAAACGCTGATGTCCGCCACCGGCAGCCCATCGGCAACGCTCTCATGCGCAACCGCAGCGCGCGCGGGCAGTGTGAACCAGAAGCGCGAGCCCTCGCCCACCGTGCTGCTGAAGCCGATCTCACCGCCCATCAATTCCACCAAACGCTTGCCGATCGCGAGCCCCAAGCCCGTACCACCGTATTCGCGCGTCGTCGATGAGTCGGCCTGCGAGAACTGTTGGAACAGCAGCGCATGGCGCTCCGCGGCAATGCCGACGCCGGTGTCACTGACGCAACAGCGGATCCAAGCCGTGTCCGCGGGCGCAGCGCCGCCCGTGGGCGGCAGGCACTCCAACTCGATCAGCACCTGACCGCTGCGGGTGAACTTGATGGCGTTGCCAACGAGATTCAGCAGGACTTGCCGGACACGGCCCACATCGCCCAGTATCGACGCCGGCATGTCGGGGGCGATCGTCAGCCCAAGTTCCAGGCCCTTGTTCTGCGCTTGATGGGCCAGCAGTTCCGCCACCTCGAGAACGGCGCGCGCGACATCGAAGGGGATCGACTCGACCTCGAGCTTACCGGCCTCGACTTTGGAGAAATCCAGAATGTCGTTGATGATTTGCAGCAGGGACTCGGCCGAGTGACGTATCGTCCGCACATTCTCCAACTGATTCTCGTCGAGTGGTGTGTCGAGCAACAGGTTGGTGAACCCGAGCACCCCGTTCATCGGCGTGCGGATCTCGTGGCTCATGTTGGCGAGGAATTCGCTCTTCGCCCGGCTCGCGGACTCCGCGGCGAGGCGTGCCCGCTTCAGTTCCTCCGCCTGTAAATCAGCCTGGGCAATCTGTGCCTCGAGCACACTGGTGCGCCGCAGCTCCTCCGCCCGCTTGGCGCGTTCGGCCATCTCCGCCTTGAGCGCCGTGCTCTGAGCCTGCACTCGGTCGGTCATTTCGTTGAAGGCGCGCGCCAATTCCGTGGACTCGTCATTCCCGGTGACCGGCGCTCGCACCGAGGCCTCACCGGCGGAGATTCGCCGCACGACGCCTGTCAGCCTGCGGATGGGTCGCGCGATGCGCCGGGCGAGCCAGATGGCCGCGAGCGCGCTCGCCAGCAGCGCGATGCCGAGCAGCGGCACCGCCTGCAGGAACATGTGTCGCACCGGCGCAATGACGTCGGCGTACGGTGAGACCGTCACCACGCCATAGCCGCCGGCCCGATTGACCCCATAGGTGGGTAGCTCGGTGTAGGCGACCACGAACGGTGTATCGCCACGATCGACGATCAGCGAACCGGATTGTTCCTGCCGCAGGCGCGCCATGAGGGCGGGAGGTTGCGTGGCATGGACGCTGGAACTCAGCAAGACATGACCCTGGCCATCGACCAGGTAAGCCTGCTGGTTGCCGCTGCCCCGGCGGTTGACGTCGCGCAGCATCTCCTCGATCGGAGCGTTCAAGATTTCTGACACGAGCACGCCGCGACTCGCACCTTGCGCATCGGCGATCTGGGTCAGAAGCCGGAACGCAGGGTGGTCCGCCTTCGAGCCGAATTCGAGACCCGCCATCTCGATCGAACCCAACGGACGCTCGAGCACGCTGGCGAAGTGCGCACGCAAGCCGGTCACTTCGAAGGCGGAGCGGCCGGCATCCTCGGGCTCCGATGAGGCGAGGATCAGACCATCGCTGTTCGCTAGGTAAATGCGGCCCACGTAAGGGTACACGTAGGTGATGCCACGCAGCCTTGCCGCCAGGGATTGGGGGTCGTCCTTGCGCAGCGACGGATCGTTCACGAGCAGGTACACGCCCCGCAAGGCATCGAGCAGCAAATTGTCGACGGCGTGTGAGGTCGGCCGCAGACTGTCCTCGAAACGCGCCACGACCAGTTGTTCAGCGTGGTGTTTGACCATCACGTACAGCGCGATGCTCACGATACTGACGGAACTGACGGTCAGTCCGATCAGGGCGAGCAGGATCTTGCGCGAGATGCTCATCGAGCGGTCATTGCAACAACAGGATGAAACTGTCGTCGAGATGCGATGGGCTGTCGACACGGGCGTGCGCCAGCCCTTTGTCCAGCATGAAATCATTCATGCGACGCCATGAGCCATGCAGCGACTCGAAACCCGCCGCATAGGAAAACGCCCGGTCATTGTCAGCGAGATCGAGTACGCGCACGGTGCGCATCAAGTTGTGAATATCCGCAACCGGCTGCTTGAACAGGTCGGCGACGATCGCGCAGGCGGCGTCGGGATTCTCGTGCAGGTAACGCTCAGCCCGATGCCACACACCGACCAGAGCGGCCACCTGTTGCGGATGCGCTGTGATGAAGCTGTGCCGCAAGGTCAACACCGAGTAGGTGAGCCCGGGAAAATCCGCCGTCGAAAAAAGCCTCACCCCGCCGGCCGCAACGGCACGCGTACCATAGGGTTCCCAAACGAACATGGCCTCCACCGTGCCTGCTTCGAAAGCCGCCATCGCAGCTTCCTGCGAGAGATCCACCAGCTTGAAGTCGCCAAGACTCAACCCCTCGCGCTCGGCCATCACCGAGAGCAGATATTCGAGGTAAGTGCCGCGCAGCAGCGCCAAACGTTTGCCTTTGAGGTCTTGGAGCCGCTTGATGTCGGCTTTGACCACCATCGATTCCGCGCCTTCGGAGTAATCGATGGCCGCCACCCCGACCAAATCCTCGCCAGCCGCGACATGGCGCACGAGATCGAATTGAGTGAAGCCCATGGCATCGATCTTGCCCGTGGCGACGTCTTCGAGTGCGTCGAAGTAGCGGGTGTCCACATCGACACGTTGTACATTGAGGCCCGCCTGCGCGAACCAGCCTTTTTCCGTGGCGATTTCGATCCAATAGCTGCCCGGCCACTCGTAGGTGGCGAGGCGGATCGGGATCGATGATGGGGCGGGCCGAGGCACGCTTGGGGAGTCGGAATGGCAGCCGACGGTCAGGAGGCTCAAGACCACCCAAAGGCCCAGCAGGTCGGCACCCACGGCTGCAAGCTTTCCAAAATACCGGGCCATGGTGCTGGTCACCGCTCAATCTGTGCGTGATCTTGAATCTAACTATCGGCGCGAGTCTCGAGTTCTTGAGCGGTCATGACGAGGCCAACTTCGCGATTGTCGACGCCTGAGGCCTCGCGCAGCGCCGGAATGGCGGGGCCGCCGGCTTGATGTGGGTCGTGCGAGAATTAGGTGCAGCCTCTGGCGCCGACCTTGAACAACGCCATGGGGTTCTGTGTATTCATCCTTCGCAGCTCCGCTTCCGTGAAGCCCTCCGATTCGAGTAATACCATGTATTGCCGCAATACCTCGACCGGTGGCGCGAGCAGATAGATCCCGCCATCGGTCGAGGTAATGGCGCGCTCCCCGGCAGCGCGAATACGCGGGCTGAGCTCCTGCACTGTCTGGCCGACGCCTCGGTGCTTTTCCTGATCGACATGCGTCAGCCCCACCTGGGTCGCGTGCGTGAGGCCGAAAAACGAGAACTCGGCATAGGCTCCGAGCGCGACGAGTTCCTGAATGACGGAGACATCGTAGCGTGAACAATGGGTGCGCAACCGCTCGACGCCGCGACGCTTGGCGAGCCGTACCAGTGCCAGTGCCTCCCAGCCGTCGACATGGCCACAATCGAAAACGATGTCGCGTTCTGCGCACAGGTCCATGATCGCAGGCACGGGGTCCGGCACAGTGCCATCCTCATGTACCCCGAAAGCCGTTTCCAGATAGCGACCGGTGCGGCCTTCCTTGAGTGCGACAGCGCGGGTGTGGTGAGTGGGCAGCGAGATGAAGCGGGCGCCGGTGCCAGGCCCATAGCCGTAGTCGACCGCGTTGCGCGCCGCCTCGTAGGTGACTCCCCCCGCGGTCGGCTGCATGATGAGGCCTCCGAAAACCTCAATGCCGAGATGGCCGAGTTCAGCCATCGCGAGGGCTGAATAGCCCGAGGAGTTCTGGAAATTATCCATCAACCCGATGGCGCGCATACCGGCCGCGGCCGCTTGTCGAACCGCCTCCAACAAGTTCACGCTGCGACCGTTCAGATGCGGGCAACAATGGACATGGCAGTCAATCGCGCCTTTGAGATAGTGCATACCGTAGGTCAAGCGGAATTCTCCTTGAATTATCGATGATGAGATGACGCCAGCTTCGACTCGAGCCGAGCGGCCAGGAGGTTGAGCGGCCAGCATAGGGCAAAGTAGAGTACGAGGATGGTGCCGAAACAGATACCCGCTGAGAAGCCGCGCTGGTTGAGTACTTTGGCGGCATAGGTGAGTTCCATCAAGCCGATTTGCGATACGATCGACGTGCTCTTAACCAGCCCCACCGACTGGGTCAGCGAGGGTGGGATGATCACCCCCCAAGCCTGCGGCAGGATCACCAGACGCAGCGCCGTCATACCACTCATATTCATCGCCTCGGCCGCGTCCCACTGGTTAGGATGGACCGAGCGCAAACCAGCCCGAATGATCTCGGCCAGGAAAGCCGACGCGGACAACGCGAGCGCCGTCATCGCCACCTCGAACAGGCTCGCGTCGAACCCCGCGTACTGAAATACGAAAAACACCACCATCAGCATCACGAGGAACGGGATGCGTCGGAACAGTTCCACGTAGGCCGTTGCGACCGAGCGCAGCGCGGGAAAGCGCACGATCCGTTCGTTGCGAAGGATGGCGAGCGCGAATCCGACGATCAATCCGAGGGCATTGCCCGCGAATGACAGCAGCGCCGTCAACAAGAAGGCGCGGCCGAGCAGCAGCAGGTTATAGTAGCCGAAGAAGCGCGGCGCTTCCGCGAGCAGCTCCGCCATTCAATACACCCCACCCTTGATACGAAAACAGTAACGTCCGACGGCGTAGAGAGCGGCGCTCGCCAATGACGTGAGCACCACGTAGTAAAGGGCAGAGACCGAAAACACCTCCAGCGAACGAAAGGTCCTGCCATCGATGTTATAGGTGCGCCCGCTGAGTTCCTCGACGCCAAAAATAGCGGCGATCGAGCTGGTCATGGTGAGGATGATGTACTGGTTGGATAGAGGCGGAAACAACACCCGACAGATGTGCGGCACGATCAGATAGCGAATCGTCTGCCAACGTGCGAAGCCGAGCGTCTCGGCGGCGTCCACTTCGACACGCCGTATCGAGCGAAAGCCGGCGCGCTGAATTTGCGTCATATAGGCCCCTTCATTCAGTGCCATACCGATGAGCACGGCTTGATAGGAACCGAGCACGAGACCCCAGTCTGGCAATGCAAAGTAAAGGAAGAAGATCTGCACCAGCAACGGCGTATTGAGCATGAACACAACGTAGGCGCGTACCAAGGCACGCGCGGGCGTGGGTCCATATTCCAGCACCGAGGCGCATAGCAACCCGACGGTCGAGCCGATCACGAAGGCGAAGGCAGCAAGTTGTAGCGTGATCCATGCCCCGCCGGCGAGATAGGTCAGATAGGGGGCGATCTGCCCGTACTGAAGAGTATAAGACATCAAAAGTAGGGCGTGACGGGGACCTTGGTGTCCATCGGCTTCTGGAACCACTTTTCCCAGATCTTCTCCACGGTTCCGCTGGTGTGCAGTTCATACAATGCCACATTGAGCCAATCCCGAAGCGCATAGTTGCCCTTCGCGACACCGATGCATGAATAGGTGACCCCGAATTCCGGCGACGGTGTGATCTTCCATTTGATGTCCGGGCGATTCTTGAGCTCTATGAGCAGCCCGTCGATGGCGTCCAATGAGGCGTCGCCCCGCCCTTGCGCCAGAGCCCGGTTGCGATCTTCATAATTATCGAGCAACACCAGCTTCGCCTTGGGCAAATACTTCTGGATGTAGGGCACTGCGGTGGTGCCACGGACCTGTACGAGCGTCACGCCCGGGTTATCGAGACTGGCAAGTTTGCCGAACGACTTTCCCTGGAGGGTCAGAATGCCGTAATTCTCGGAATGTATCGGCACGGTAAAATCGATGACTTTGGCGCGCTCTGATGTCCGGCTCATCGCGCCCATCACGATATCGACCTTATCGGCGGCCACAAAGGGAATGCGCTCCGGCGCACCGACCGGAACGAGCCGGAGTTTCACGCCGAGCTTGTCCGCCAATGCTTTTGCCAGTTCTGGCTCGAACCCATCTATCTCGTTGTGATCGTTGAACTCTGCCAGCGGTGACATCGTCGGGTTGACGCCGACCCGCAACTCGCCAGCCTTGAGAATGTCATCGAGTGAACGCGCTTCGGCGAATGCCGAGACCAAGGATAAAAACAGCACAGCAAAGCCGCCAAGCAAAGATCGCGCCGTTGACACCCTCATGACCGCCCCTCGCATGGCTGATTGGCATGGCTGATTGGCATGGCTGATTGCGTTGCTCTCGCGAGCATTCCCCCTGTTATATCAGCAAAACAATTGGTCTGTCCGCCCTCCTCGCCGCGCCTCATGCTGAGGCGACTTTCGGCGCGGGCGCACCGAGTAGGTGCACCGCTGTCCGAGCGCCTCGCAGGCCTATCGAGAGGGACCGCGTTCGGCGGAAGTCGGCGACTTCATCGCTGCATATTCATTATCTGGTCCATCGGCAGCATATTGTGGTTGAGGTTGCCCATGATCCAGAGCGATCCTGCGATGATCAGGAATACGATCAATATACCAAAGGCCAGTGCAAGGATGTTGTTGGTGCTGTCCGGGCCTGAGGTGATGTGAAGAAAAAATACGAGATGCACTCCTATCTGGGCGACCGCCAGCACGATCAGCGCCGTCGGGATGCTGGGAGGCCAGAACAGGCGACCTCGCGTGATGTAAAACGATACCACCGTCAGTCCGCCCGCCAGCACCAGACCAATGACATAGCCCAGGACTGCTGATTCTGTGTCCCCCGCCGGCAAATCGCCCGGAGCCACTTCGGCCGCTTTGTGTGCCGGGATGAATTCGCTCATGGCGCGACTCCGATGAGATAAACGACTGTGAAGAGCGCAACCCAGACGATGTCGAGCGCGTGCCAAAAGAGCGTGAAACACAGGATGCGTCGCGAAACGTCGTCGCGAAAACCCTTGGCGTAGACCTGCGCCATCATGGTCATGAGCCAGAGCAGGCCGATCGAGACGTGAACCCCGTGGCAACCGACCAGGGCGAAAAGGGCGCTCAAGAACGCGCTATGCGTGGGCCCAGCGATGCGCGCAACCATGGACATGAACTCAGTCACTTCGAGCGACAGGAAAGTCACCCCCAGTAAGAGCGTTGCCGCCATCGACACATGGAAGAGGACAGCGCTTCGCCTGCCTGACGCGATGGACGCCAGTCCGCAAGTAAAGCTCGACACGAGCAGACACGCAGTCTCGAGGGCAACGCGATCGAGATCGAACAACTGGCGTGCTTGTTGACCGCCGGCGGTCGCATGCACGAGGACCGCGTAGCTTGCGAAAAAACACGAGAACATGACGATGTCGCTCAGCAAGAAGATCCAGAAGCCGTAGCCGACAGCGACGCGCTTCGTTTCGCCCGCTCTGCGCAGGGCGGCGACCGCGGCGCTCATGACGGCCGCCCTCGCCCGGAAGCGCGCCCGCGCGCCACGCGATCCAATCCATCCATCCGGCCCACCTCCTCCGCCGGTATTTCATCCTCGACCTGGTCGCGCCATGCGAACACCACAAATGTCGCAAATGCGCCGACGCCGCCAAGACCGGTAAGCCACCAAATGTGCCAGATGAGCGAAAAGCCCATGAGCGTCGCGAAGAATGCGCAAATGATTCCCGTGGCGGTGCTGCGCGGCACGACGACGGCGGCGTATCCCGGCAGGGGGTGCATGTCCGAATTGTTGCCGGACTGTTGCTTCTCGACCCAGTAGGCGTCGAGGCAGGAAACTTCGGGAAGCACCGCAAAATTGTAGGACGGCGGCGGCGAGGAGGTCGACCATTCGAGCGTCCGTCCGTCCCAAGGATCGCCGCTCACATCACGAAGCGCATCGCGATGGCGGATGCTGTAGATGAGTTGAGCCACGAGGAAGCCGGTACCGATTGCGATCAGCCCGGCTCCCACCGCCGCCGCAATCAGCCACGGCTGCCAGGCCGGTACATCGTACTGCTGCATCCGCCGCGTCATCCCGAGGAATCCGAGTACGTATAACGGCATGAACGCCAGGTAGAAGCCGAGGGTCCAAAACCAAAATGCCGCTTTTCCAAGACCTTCATGCAGTCGAAACCCGAACGCCTTCGGGAACCAATAGGTATAACCGGCGAACAGCCCGAAGACCACGCCGCCAATGATGACATTGTGAAAATGCGCGACCAGGAACAGGCTGTTGTGCACCAAGAAATCCACCGGTGGCAGCGCCAGCAACACACCCGTCATTCCGCCGATGAGGAAGGTCACCATGAAGCCGATCGACCATAGGATGGGTACGTTATAGCGGACCCTCCCGCCGTAGATCGTGAACAGCCAGTTAAACACCTTGACGCCCGTCGGCACGGCGATCACGGTGGACAAGATGCCGAACACGGCATTGACGTTGCCGCCTCCACCCATGGTGAAGAAATGGTGCAGCCAGACGGTGAACGCGAGCACGCAAATGCCCATGGTTGCCGCTACCATCGACCGATAGCCGAACAGCGCCCGGCTGGAGAATGTCGCGATCACTTCGGAATAGATGCCGAACGCCGGCAGGATCAGGATGTAGACCTCTGGATGGCCCCAGGCCCAGATGAGGTTCATGAACATCATCACATTGCCGCCAGCCTCGTTGGTGAAGAAGTGAAATCCCAGATACCGATCCAGAATCAACATCGCAAGCGTCGCGGTAAGCACCGGAAAGGCCGCGATGATGAGGAGGTTCGAGGCGAGGGCGGTCCAACAAAACATAGGCATCCGCCGCAGATCCATGCCGGGCGCCCGACCCTTGAGAATGGTCGTCACGAAATTGACGCCGGTGAGCAGGGTGCCCACACCGGAGATCTGCAGGGACCACAGATAATAGTCGACGCCCACGCCCGGCGAGTAGGCGAGTTCGGATAAGGGCGGATAAACGATCCACCCCGTGCGCGCAAATTCGCCGACGAACAATGAAATATTGACGAGCAGCGCTCCCGTCGCCGTCAGCCAGAAGCTGACCGAGTTCAGGGTCGGAAAGGCGACGTCGCGCGCGCCGATCTGCAGAGGCACGACAAAATTCATCAAACCGATCACGAAGGGCATCGCGACGAAGAAGATCATGATCGTGCCGTGCGAGGAGAATATCTGGTCGTAATGTTGAGGCGGCAGATAGCCCGGTCCGTTCAACGCCATTACCTGCTGCGCGCGCATCATCGCGGCATCGATGAAACCGCGTAACAACATCACCAACGCAAGCACGACATACATCACACCAACGCGCTTGTGATCCACGCTGGTGATCCATTCGCGCCACAAATAGGGAAAATGGCCCTTGAGCACGACCCAGGCGAGCACGCCGACGAGGATGAGCGCCACAGCGGCGGAGGCAATCAGCGGGAACGGCGAGTCGAGAGGGATGGCCGCCCAGCTGAGCTTCCCCCAAAAACGGTCAACGGGCGGCATCGTCGCCCCCGTTCCGCGGCGCAACGTTGAGCAGGCGGCTCTGCCCAGGTCCGGGTCCTGGCGGGAGCGTCTGCATCACGATGTCGCCGAACAGTGCCGGGTCAGCCGAGCGAAAGGTGTAGGGCGCCACATTGATGCTTTGCCGACTCAACGCGCGGTAACTCACCGCATCGAGCACGGGGCCTGCCTGGCGCGCGCGCGCCACCCAAGCCGCGAATTGCGCCGGATCCACCGCAGAGAGGGTGAAATGCATGTTCGAGAACCCATCGCCGTTGAAATGTGAGGACATCCCGCGGTAAGCACCGGGATGGTCCGCCATGAGATTTAGCTGCGTGGTCATGCCGTTCATCGTGTAAATCATGCTTCCCAGCTGCGGCACGAAGAACGCGCTCAGCACGCTCGCCGACGTCAATCTGAAATGCACGGGGGTGCCTGCCGGAACCACCAACAGATTCACACTTGCCAATCCCTGACCCGGATACAAGAACAGCCATTTCCAGTCGAGCGATACGACTTGTACCTCGAGCGGGGCAATTGAAGACTCGATGGGCGTGGCCGGGTCCAGCCGATGGCTGCCGATCCAGCTGACTCCGCCGAGCAGGAGAATCACCATCACGGGGATGGACCACACGATGAGTTCAATTCGTCCGGAGTAGCTGAAATCCGGGCGGTACTTGGCGCGCGGATTCGACGCGCGGAACCACCAAGCGAACGCGAGGGTGGCGAGGATGGTCGGCACAATGATCGCCAGCATGATCAACGAGGCATCGAGCAGGATTAACATCTCCGCCGCACTGACCGGTCCCTGGGGATCGATCAGGCCCGCGTGGCATGTCGATGGTGCCGTCAGGGCGTTCTGGCATTCGACCGGCATGACATCCCTTGCAAAAAGATCAAGGTATAGTCGAGGCCCGGCCGTTGGTCTGTGCGCTACCGTACCGTTGGAATCGTTCTCGCGCCCATCACGATCGCGCGCCGCCTGTCACCCCTCGCCGCGCCAGACCCACTCCCATGGGAGTGTCGCTCAGCGCGCGTTCCCCGAGGCCTTTTTGGCCGACGCCGATTTCTTCCCCACCGTATGGCGGTGCCTTTTTTGAGACGCCGCAGCGCGCCCAATGCCGCCCGTTGTCATCATCGACGGCGCATCCGGATTGGCCAAGAGTTCGGCTTTTCGTTTCAGCAGTGCCGCACCCAGCGATAGGGTGTCGATTCCCGAGCCCTTCGCCTGCGCAAACATACTGCCCTCCTCTTCTTCAACATGGTGCTCAATTTGTTCACCGAGCACCGTGACCTTGGCGTCGTAAAGTTCATCATCCGGATGGGCGGCCCGCAGTTGTGCGACCAACGCCTTCGCCCCCGCATGTTCAACGAGAGCCTCGTCCATCAGATCGTCGTCCTCGATCGCCTTGCGTATCGCAGGGTAGAACAGCTCCTCCTCGATCGCGGTGTGTACGGTCAGCTCCTGGCAAATTTGCGCGACGAGGGCGGATTTCGCCTCATCGGTGCCATCGTCCGCGAGCGCATCAAATTCCGCGAAAAGCTTGGCGACGCGATGGTGATCTGCCATCAGCAGCTCGATTGCGTCTTGACCCGGCGTTTGTTGCTCTTTCGTCTTGTGGTGTGAAGCCATGATGATCTCCCTTCTATGCGTGTGTGGACTGCGGCGGATCGCTATCGCGCTCGGGGTGTCGATGTCTTGCGATGGCCGAGATGAGCCTCTGCGCGGCCGAGTCGTACCCGCGGGGTTCTGCGACCAACAGGCCGGGATCGGGCTCGCCGGACGGCAGCACCTCAAATATACCGGCCCTTTTCAAGAGTTTGGATGACGCACCCAGCACCAGAATGGATTTGCAATGGCGGTACTGGTCTCTCAGGAACTCGAGTGCGTGCCCATCCTTCGAGAGGCGTTCAACGGCTTCGATGCCGTCCGGCAGCACCAGCGCGTCGAACAGCACCGACGGCGAGTTCTCGAGAGTGGCGTCCGCCTCGAAGGCGGTGCCATCGGCGCTCCTGACAGTTCCCAACCGGCCACCCAGAAGTCTCGTCACGGCGCCCGCCTCGGTGAGCGCATCAACGATGCGGGATACGGTGCCTCCCTCGACGCCATCGGCGATCAGAATGGCGACCTTCCTGGTGGCAATGCCGCCGCCGCCGGGCAACGCCATCAGCGATAGCGCTGGCGAGACGGTAATCTCCGGGGTGGGAGCCTTCTCGATTGCCCTCGGCATGGGCTCGGGCAACGCGAGACCAAGATCGTGGGCCAGTTCCGCGGCTAGCTCCTCAGAGACGTTCCGAAGTCCCGATACCATCCGCTCGCGGATTGCAGTGACGGTGACTTTACTCAATTCGAAGCGAAAGGCCTTCTTGATGTGCGCCCGTTCCACGGGCGTTTGGCTTTCGAAAAACAGCGTCGCTTGATTGTAGTGTTCAGCGAATTTCTCAGGCTTACCGCGGACTTTATCCACGGGATCATTGTGGCTCTCGATTGCCTTCGGAAACGATACGAAGCCCTTCATTCCGGCCTGAAACGGACAGCCGCCGCCGAGCGAGTTCGGTTCGTAGGCCACGCGACCACGCGCAATGGCCTGACGATGGAGCCCGTCGCGCTGACTATTATGCACGGGCACGACCGGCGAATTAATCGGAATCTCGTGGAAGTTGGGTCCGCCGAGGCGGCTGATTTGCGTATCGAGATACGAATGATGGCGGCCGTGTAGGAGCGGATCATTGCTGAAATCGATCCCCGGAACGACATGAGCGGTGCAGAAAGCGACTTGTTCGGTTTCCGCGAAAAAATTGTCCGGGTTACGATTGAGCACCATGCGCCCCACGGCGGTGATCGGCACCATCTCCTCCGGCACGAGTTTCGTTGAATCGAGGACATCAAAACTGAAGGCCTCGGCCTGTTCTTCAGTGAATATTTGGCATCCGAGTTCCCATTCCGGATAATGGCCCGACTCGATCGCTTCCCATAGATCGCGCCGGTGGAAGTCTGGATCAGCCCCCATGAGCTTTACCGCTTCATCCCAGACCAAGGAATGGGTTCCAAGCAGGGGCTTCCAGTGGAACTTGCAGAAAACCGACTTGCCGGCATCATTGATCAGGCGAAACGTGTGGACACCGAACCCTTGCATCATGCGCAAGCTGCGCGGGATGGCCCGATCGGACATGATCCACATCAACATATGGGTTGATTCCGGCATCAGCGATGCGAAGTCCCAGAACGTGTCGTGGGCCGTCGCGGCCTGCGGAATCTGATTGTTCGGCTCGGGCTTTGCCGCATGAATCAAGTCCGGGAATTTGATCGCATCCTGGATGAAAAAGACTGGAATATTGTTGCCCACCAAGTCCCAGTTTCCCTCGTCCGTATAAAACTTCACGGCGAAGCCCCGCACATCCCGCGCCGTATCCGCCGAGCCGCGCTCACCGGCGACCGTCGAGAAACGGACGAATACCGGTGTGATTTTGCCTTTCTCCGCGAACGGCGCCGCCTTGGTGTACTTCGTCAATGGCGCGTAGCTCTCGAAAAAGCCATGGGCGCCCGAGCCGCGCGCATGAACGATGCGCTCCGGGATTCGCTCATGATCGAAGTGCGTGATTTTCTCGCGCAAAATGAAGTCTTCAAGCAGCGTCGGGCCCCGCAAGCCGGCTTTTAGCGAATTCTGATTATCAGCAACAGGAACGCCCTGATTCGTCGTGAGCATTTGACCGGCGTCGTTCACGCGCTTGGCCGTGAGTGCGCCCTCGAGCGCCACCGGCCTTAAAGCTGGCGCGCCTGTCTTGGTAGACTCATTCCCCTCGCTCACGGTTGATGCGCCCGTCCGCGGCGAAGGCAGCTTCGCTGACGCCCCCTCCTGGGGTGCAACCGCCTGATCGTACCCGTACTCGCCCCGCTTGTTTTCGTTGAACGGCATCGCTGCCGCGAGTGACGCTTCCTCGGCCGCGTGTTTCGCCATGGCGGTCCGGGATGAGCCCGGCTGCGACGGCCCACTCGCGGTCGTACCCGCGCCCGTCGGACTATTCTTCAGCGTGGATGTCATAAATTCTCCTGCGTACTGCCAACCGCCGCGTTGCCGCTCGCCCTTCAGCTCGCGTGCGTGAACGGTACGTGGAGATTCTCCGAGCCATAAGCGCCGATCGACATGACCTGATATAGGAGAATTCCCTCACACGGCGTTCAAGCCCGGGGATCAGGCACCCCACGGTGCGTTTACCGGTTGGCCTGTCCCCACCGACGGCTGCCGCGAACTGTGAAGTGATTCTCAGTTTCTAATCTTTCGCCGCTCAAACTGCCGATTCCTTCCGTTAATGACACGCAAATGTGATCCAAACCAACTCGCCGTCGTTCCACTTAACTAATGTTATCGCCTGCCCTACGGTCATCCTTTCCCTTACATAAGGCATGAACAACGAAAGGCGAATCCGATAACGCTTAACTCGGGAGAGCATGGAGTGGCGAAGCAAGCATTGAAGGTCGATGAGACACTGGCGGCGGCAAAAGTACCGCCCGCGACGCCCTCGCCAAAACAGAAGCTACCCGCGCTGCTGGTCACCGCGGACGAGTCGCTCTGGTCCGAACTCGGCAACATCGGCAACGATTGGGTGCCGAAGCAGCTCGACTCCGTCGACGAACTGGTCGCTTCTTTTCCGGCCGGCCAACCGGCCGTAGTCTTATGGGATGCCCGAGGCCAGGCCGCACCGGCCGCGGTCGTGTCGCGACTGCAACTGCATTCCGACCGACTGGCCCTCATCGCGCTCGACTCTCCCGACCAAACCCCCTCATGGACCCGCGCCGTCGAAAAGCGTCAACTGTCCGCACACGTGCCGGTCCCCCTCGTCGCTGGCACTTTGAGCGATGCGTTGACGCGCGCCCGCGAGGACATCGACGCCCGTGTCGCCCTGTTGGGAGTTGCCCAGACGTCAACCCCTCCCACACAGGGCGGCGGCAAGAAGTCGGCGCTGATCATCGGCGTCATCGCAACGTCCATGGTTGCCGCCGCGGCCGCCTTTTTCTGGCATCGACAGCAGCCTCCCGCAACCATCGTTCAACCCACACACCCTGCACCCGAACGAGCCGCCGCCTCCAACGACGACAAGGTCGACTCACTGATCGAACGGGCTCAGCGAGCGATGCTGGACCGTCGCTACCTGGAGCCGGCCAACGGCAGCGCCTTGTCCCTGTTCCGCGAAGCATTGATCCTCGATCCGACGAACGGTGAGGCGACGCAGGGCTTGCAGCGTCTCGCCGGCATCCTCATCACGAAGGTGCAGTCGGCGCTGGACGAACATAAATTCGATGTGGCGCTACAGTCGCTCGAAACCGCGCGCAGCATCCGTCCCGATGATAGCCGCCTGGCCGCACTCGACGCGCGGATTGCGAGCGTTCGTAACGAACTCGGCACGACGCAGATTCAGGCCGCACTCAACGCGCAGAACTTTGATCGCGCATCACAACTGATCGACGAGGCCGCACTGGCCAAAGCGGTGCCCGCCGCAAAGCTGGCGCCACTGCGCGATGAGTTGCACCATCGGCGCGAACAGACGGACCTCAACCGGCTGGTGACCTTGATCGACGCACGGTTGCAGCAGGACCGCCTGGTCGATCCGCGCAACGACAACGCCGGTTATTACCTCAGCCAGGCCCGTGACGCCGGCGCACCCGCGTCGACCTTGCAGCCTCGCATGGACGAATTCGTACGCCGCGCGATGGTCGACACTCGCTCGGCGATCGATCAGCATCGTTTTGCCGACGCCGATCGTTACCTCGCCGAACTCCACAATGACGGCACGCCCGCCGCGATGCTCAACACCCTGCAGCACGACCTTGCCGCGGCGCGCGCACAACCGATCAAACAGAAAGTCGACACTCCGCCATTCTTGGATCTGGCTCGATCCCGTCTGTCACAGGGCCGTCTGGTGGAGCCCGACAATGACAGCGCACTCTATTACGTGAACCAACTACGCGCGACGGATCCTCAGAATGCGGGCTTGGCTCAGGTCAGCGGCGCACTACAGGCGCAACTCGTCGAGCACGCACGCGCGGCCCTCAATGCCGGTGACACGACCAAGGCGGAGTCACTGTTGCGTGGGGCGGGTCCCTTGGGTTCTTCGGCCGATGTCGACGCACTCAATGCGCGCCTCTCGCAGGCCAAATCAGTCGCCTCCGGACCCGCCGCGCCAGTCACGGCCGCGATTCCGGAAGTGCTGGAGACCAGTTTGAAGCGCACCAATGAACTCAAGCTCCACTATCCGCATCAGGCGCTGATGCACAACGTCGAGGGTTGGGTGGAACTCTCTTATACGGTGACGTCCACCGGAAAGGTCGCCGATCCGGCAGTAATCAAGTCGAGCCCCCCCAATGTGTTCGATGAAGCGGGCGTGGAGGCGGTCAAGAATTTGCGCTACCAGCCATTCTTGCGTGACGGAAACCCCATCGCGGTGACCACCAAGGTTCGATTAACGTTCCGTCTGACCAATTAGGAACTCCGATGGCGCGCAACCCCCCATGATCGATATCCGTCCGCCAGAGCATTTTTCGGGTCTTCACACATCGCGAGGCACGGCCCCATGATTTCCAATTCCAAAACTTCCGTGATACAGGGTCTGAAGCCCGGCGCGCTCATCGCGCTCGTGGCCGCCCTCGGAGCCGGCTTCATCGCCATCGTGCTTCTGCCAGGTCTTAAAATATCCGGTGACCTCGTATTGGGCAACGCTGCGCTCGAATCGGTGGGTGAGCAGGAGCGCTTTCCCACGATTATTCGAGCGTCGCTCGATTCGCTGCACGACCGCTTGATGACCCGTGCGTATATTCAGGACTCCCTCGATGAACTACGCAATGCCGCCGCCAAGATGGACGCGGCCACCCAATCGATTTCCGGCGCGCATGCGGCTGCACTACACGACGCCTGGGCTCAAGAACGTGAAGCGCTGAAGCCGCTGCTCAACTATAGCGGCGTCCCTTACGAGGACAATGAAGCCACGGGAACCACGCTCAATGACAAGGGCCGGGCACTCGAGCACGACGTCACTGAAGCCATTCACACCAGTCGTCATGCCTTGCCAGTGCTCGACACGCAACTGACCGCTATCGCGGGCCACCTGCAATCGGACAACGTACGCGCGGCCAACCTATTACGCCTCTTCATGATGGTCGGCCTGGGGTTGGCCGGCGTATTGATCGCTTTCGTTGCCCTGTTATTGAACTCCCGCCAACGTCAGGACGAGAACCTGCGCCTGGCGCGCCAGCAGACCACGGATATTTTGCGTACCGTGACGGAAGGACTGTTCCTGCTGGACGAAAAGCTCCTCATCGGCAGCGCGTATTCGAGCGCCATGGAGACTCTGTTCCAGCGCACCGATATCGCCGGTCTCGCCTTCGAGGACTTGCTCAAGAACATCGTCTCGCAGAAGACATTGGCCACGGCCTCCAAGTTCGTGAAGGTGCTGTGGACGGAGCGAACCAACGAAAAGCTCGTGAAATCCATCAATCCACTGAACGAAGTTGAAGTCAATCTCGACACGGGGAACGGCGGCTTCGAGACCCGCTACCTGCAATTCGATTTCCATCGCGTGCGCGATGACGGCAAGATCACTCACGTGTTGGTATCTGTGTCCGACGTCAGCGCCCGTGTCGTGCTTGCGCGCGAGCTTCAGACCACTCGCAGTCAGTCTCAGGCCCAGGTCGATACTCTTCTCGGGATTCTGCATATCGACCCCACTCAACTCTCCTCGTTCTTGCGCGACTCGAATGCGGCCATGTCCATCATCAATGCGGTGCTGCGCGAGCCAGCCCGCGACGAGAGCATGTTCCGCAAGAAACTCGACACACTCTTCCGTCAAGCGCATGCGGTCAAGGGCGAAGCGGCGGCGCTCGGCCTGTCCTCGATCGAGAGCCGCGCCCATTCATTTGAAGAGGATTTGAAGACGCTGCGCGAGACCCCGGGCCTGTCTGGCAATGATTTCCTACCGCTCGTCATCAAGCTCGACGATCTGTTGAATCACCTGCAGTCCGTCGGCGAACTGGTGACGCGGCTGTCGCGGCCGCCGACAGCGCCGCGCGAATCGGACAAAACCCACACCCACACCGACGTCATCGTCCAGGGAGCTGGCGCCCTCAAGCCCGTTGAATCAGCGGA
>Ga0116226_10000432_pt1 | contig 35485 bp, 27 predicted proteins | sample S1TSphfallax_FD_89692 | JGI IMG/M metagenome (GOLD analysis project Ga0116226, IMG submission 89692) | Host-associated microbial communities from peat moss isolated from Minnesota, USA - S1T2_Fa - Sphagnum fallax MG | ecosystem: Host-associated > Plants > Peat moss > Unclassified | place: USA...
GATTCTTTTAGACTTTCTTTGGAGGGGCTTGGGTTTTTTCATAGTCATGCCTCCGAGTTGTGTGTGAAGCATGACCTTATAGATAAAAAACCCTTATAGCACCTCTTTTTTTTTCTTTTTGGTTTTGTTAACTGTTTCGAGGCTGCATCACTGAGGCTTGCATATCGACACTGGATGTATTGTTAGCCATTTTTTTAACTTTCCAAACACCCTCTTAGAGGGTGTTTAAAAATATTCAAGCCCGCTTCTCAGGCTGTTTTTTACTCTTTTCAAGGCCTTCAAGCCTACTAGACATCACTGAGAACTCGGTGATTTATACCGTTTCATACCCTCTTAGGAGTTATATCAAACAGATGCCCCAGACGAAGAAGGGGGCATCTGAACTGTACGCTTGACCCTGTTTGAGCAAGTTTCGAAGGGGAGAAGGAGTCGGTTATTTATACCGTTTCACACCCTCTAATGTGTTTTCAAGCACTTGAGATCCAAATATCGATTCCTCTGGCAATACTTTATCGCTTTGACCGCTTTTTGGCAAACCCTCTAGATCTGCGTCATGGCTCAACTCTTCTCTCTTTTTCAAAAGAGAAAAATCCTCTTCCCTGTTGCTAGGAGAGGATATCTTATCCTTATCTTTAAGGGAGAATTCGTCTTGCCTTCTTTGGCCAGAAGGGGAGTCCCCCTCTTCTACCTCCTCAGACATATTAAACGCTTTTTCATTGGGCTTTTTATTCATGATCGATTTGCCACTTCCATTTTTAGAGGGAGTGACTTGCCGCGATGAATTTAACGCAGGTTGAATCACTGTTTGCCATATCACTTGTGAGGCAAGCGCGATAACAACAGTCGCGGCCAAATACAGTCGGCTGAATCCTGTATTCAGGAGTTTATGATACCCGCTGACCCCCAGCCATAGAACAATGCCTTTGAAAAGCAATCTTCCTGCTGTTTTAAGGGAGGAACAGCCAGTCTCCTCTTCACAGTCTAATTCAAAGCGACGAGAGGCGACACGAATCAATCTATCCGATAAATGAATTAACGCAAAATTGACGGCCATTAACGAGGCTGCTGCGACAATATGGTTACGCTGTACGGAAGAGATTCCTTTTTGGAGATTAAGGAGGGTGGTGTTGGCAAATGCTGGAATATAGGCACTGGAAAAGACTGGCATCCCCTTTAACTGTGTTGGATAAGTTAAATTAAGATCTATATTCATTATTTTTTCCTTGTTAGTGATTGATTCTCTCCAAGATTAACCCTCTTGACCTTGTTCCGTTTGATTTTTCTCTATAGCAGAATCAATTTTATCCAATTTTTTCAATTTGTTCGTCATGGTGGTATAGATCTCAGAAATGGCGTTCTTGTATTGTTTTATCAAAGCCACTTGGCGTAAAAGAGCACCTGGTAGGGATCTCGTTGATGGTAAACGTTTTTTAATTTCGTCAAATTCTTTTGAACGTTCGATCTGCAATGCTTTTCCTACGTCGGCATTGAGATAGCATTCTATTTTATCCTCTAGCCTCACTAATTCCAGAAAAACAGCAATCTCTCCGCTAAGCTCTTTGGAAAATTCCAGATCTTGAGCCATTTGGTCATTAAAAGACAAGTCATCTTCAAAAACGACAATCCTTTTTGATGGAATGCTTTCTGATGTGGAACTCGAACCGATCTTCTGACCCAACCCCAAACACACTTGTTTATGCATAGCTTGAGCTGATTTTGTAATTTCAATCAATAACCTGTTTCGCAAGTCTGTCAGATCGTTTCGATCATGCTGAGGAAGTGTCTTGAGATTTATTTTTGCAAAACGTTCTTGAAGAGATTTAAACACACTAGCCCGAAATTCGCCGATGATTTCCTGTTGCTTTCCTTCAAACTGCTGTAAAGCTTCAAACTGTTGTTGTGCAATTTCTTGTTCGTTTTGAAGTTTGGCCAAATCATTTAAGAGGGATAAGGCAGATTCAACATCTTTTTGTGCCAGAAGGTGATGAAATGAAGAAGCATCCTCTTTTGGTAAGTGGATATCCTCTTTATTCCTTTGATTCAGCAAAACCGAAAGACGATGAATATCTGAGTTCATTTTCTTAGATCTTTGCACGACTCCCTCGTATGTGGCTTCGCGATGGGTGACCGAATCGATTAATGCCTCGCAATGGTCATGTGTTATTTCGCATACTTGATGACGCACTTTATTAACCTTATTAAGGTCTGTTTTATTTAGGGTTTCAAGTTCATTTTGGTTGATTTTAGAGGTCATTGTCTTGATGAGTTTTGTTCGCGCAATCACGCGATCGATCATGGCTGCCAATCCATCGCATCGAGCGATCGTTTCATGAATATTTTTAGGGTCGATGCATCGCCATCTCTTGTGAGGAACTTGAGAACTGCTTAGGCAGTTATCTTTTGCTTGTGTGGTAGATGGAGGTTCAAGAGTTAAACCCGAAATCGTCTCAACGATTCCCTCCCTTGCTGGGCCTTCTGTTGGGAAAAGGTTCACTTGATTTGTGGAAAATATCTTTTGATCAACTTCCATAGGTCCTCCTTAAAATACTAGTTGATACTGAACTATACCACTCGCCGGTAAAATTTGAGAATTGAATTTGGGCTTAGCCAAGGCCTCGGGCTTCGACGTATCATATGAGGACATTTTCTATCGTCGAATCGCAAGAGCTTTTGCTTTATCCAAATCCAATTCTTGAATTGGAATGGGTATATCCCCCTTCCCCTATTTTCACATCTTGCTAAAAGAAGAAGGATTGGAGATCAAAGCTCAAGGACAATCTGATCTAATCACGAGGGGTTGGTCTAGGCATAACTGTTCAAATATACGCTCCTATGTCGGAGGCTTCTGAACTGTAATCTTTAGGTTTTGTGACATCCGACTCCCAACTTTAAGGGATAGGGGGGGTAACTGTAAGGGAGAGGGGGGCTGTGATTTCTCCTTCTAAACACTTTTCATCATGTTTTAATTTTCTATTTGTGTCAACTTTTTTTACTTTCCTATTGACCGCGCGGAGGCGCCCCCTTCAGGGGAGGGGGAAGCGTTGCTCCAGTTTTAAAGGGCATTTATTTTTACACGCGATAGGCGAGTTTTTTCAAAAACTAAAATTAAAAATATTAATTGATAATTTTCTCGAAATTAAAAACTTTTTGCCCCTTTCTCTTTGAGTAAAAGTTAAGTCAGAAGCGACATGACTAAGATTGTTTGATTTATGACAACGCAATCGCCTCTAGCAATTGGGGGAACAAAGCGCACAAGATGCGCTATCGCAGCTGTGACTTAACTGTTACCCAAGTTTGAACCATTCTCCAGATGGAAGGGAGAAAAAAGCTTTTTTAAAGGAAGAGCGCAGCCTTTGAATGAATGTATAAAGTGCACTTTTTACTTGATGCGCCTCTTCGCCGAAAATGGCTACGTGTTGTTCCCAAACATGGTTCAAAAGAGGAGAAATAGCAAGAAAAGCATCGAAAAGATCTTCTGGGCTCTTTTTCATCAAAAGAAGTTCATCTGGAACAAGATAATTTGTCTCGTTCATCTCGCCCAGAAGGGCTTCTTTTTGCGCCATCTTGCTCGTAGCGATTTCTTCCTCTTCCGAAAGAGATTCCTTTCCAAAGGAATCGATAAAGTGCGGGATGAGCTTTAGAAATGTCTCTATCCATGGTTTTTGTAAAGAAATTTCGAGAGGCACTTGAAAAGTGCGTTCCTCCTTAGGGTTATCGATAAAGTGACGTAGACAGACAAAAAAACAGGGTTCTTCTCTGTTGGGATCCAGGAACCAGTGACAACGTCTCACAAACCCGTTGGGATAGTCATGATGTATGGGTTTGAAGTCATTTTGTTCTTCGATTCCTTTTTCACTAAAGATGAATGTATTTTTCACGATTCCAATGGGCATAGAATCAGAAAAACAGGACAGTGGCATTGGGTAAGTTGCAAATTGTAGAAGACTGATGAAAGCACCGATCTTGAACGAATAATCGCTCAATCTTGGGTTGATTCCGTTAGAAAATTCTGTTTTGGGCTGACTTTCAATAGCATCTAACACGGAGGCTCCTCCCTGTAGCCATTCGAAATAAAGGGTGTATGGGAGGGCAAGAGTGTCTAACCAATTTGCTAAAATTTGTGAGCGGATACTAGCAAAAGTCTGAATACAATCCTTAATGGAGGAGGTCATTGTTTGGAAAAAGAGCAAGTCTGCCACAATGCGTGTGGGCAAGCGCAAGTTAAAACGTTGTTCCACTTCTTTTAGCGACACGATATGGTCTTGAAAATTAAGATAGGGGGAAGTTTCTTCGTTCCCACTCACCGTGACCGAGTATCTCAACACAATGTGAACGATCTCTTCCGTAGACAGTCTTTTTTCTTTTGCGTAGGGAAGGAATATCTCATTGATTGGAAATGACTCTATCTGAAAAGGCTCAAAAATGGGTTGATCGTAAAAAGACTTTTCTTGCTCCGTAAGATGATAAATCCCCTCAAAAAGAAGTGCTGCATGGGATTGATCAATTGAAAACTTGAGCATGCAATGAAAAAAATGCACACATGCATGAAGGAAAGAATACGTGAATGTTGAACGATCAGAGATCAAGACATGTAATTCTTTTAATGCGTCTTGCACTGGGAACGGATTGTTGCCTGGGTCGTCCCTTAGGCGATATAAATAATCGATAAAGTAGACCGTATCCTGTTGTTCTCTTATAGTCGCGATAAATCTTTTCTTCATCTCCTCCTCCATTTCCGGGAGGCGGGGAAGGAGAGTTTTGGGATGGGCAAATAAAAAGGAGAGGGTTTGCCCTGCCAAAAATTCCTGAAAGGTCTCGTTAGTAAGGAAGGGGGGTGGAATCAGTGGTCTGGGGTCAGGGAATAAAGGGAGAAGGCGAAACTGCAAGCGCAGAGCTTGAAGCTCTTGTGGTTGGGTATTATTGATCCATAAAAAAAAAAGAGTCGCCCAGGACATGGATGATTGATATCCCCTTAGAGCTGTATATTTAAATAATCGCAGTTCGTCAGACAGAGTCAAGAGTTCGTTGTTGGGTCTCTTTAAGACTTGGGAAAGTTTAGAAACCAGATCTATCAATGCATTTTCCTCAGTCTCTATGAGCGACTTGATTGTTGGGATAGAACAGCATCTTAAACGGCGACATTCTTGATGTGGCATGGGCTGGGACAACAAATGGTGAGCAATCTCTTTGAGCACTTGTTCTCGAATCGTTTCTGTCTTGAAGACCGAATTCTGGTAAAGTGCATCGAGACGATGCACGTTTAAAGGGCAGTCATGAGACAGATCCTTAAGGGTAAGAGGGAGGAGCTGATTGACTCTCATTTCTCGCAATGATAATTGTTTTTGAACCCGTGCCACAATGGAGGTCGGTAAAAACGAGCTAAGGCGAGATTGATTAGCTCGACCAAAGATCGTGATGAACTCGTCCAATGTCGAATCGAGAATTTTTTTTTGAAAGATTGTTTTAAAGTTTTGAAGTGGATCTGGTGAGGCGAGTTGATGAATCCAACGTGGAAGCGAATCCTTTTCTATCATGCCCAATGCTCCTATTTATAGGTGTGCGGATTTTCCTTTGGAAAATTGCACATGAATTGATGGTTAAAAAACGATAGGCCTAATCGTCGCTCAAATCAGTCTTGAGGGATTGAACGATTAGGCTGCCCTCTAGGATATCTCTTGCTTTCAAGCAGGAAAGGAGATCAAGAGTTGTTAGTTTACTCCAATTGTCTAATACAAAGAAGAGCAACGTCATCGAAAGGAGGCCTCTCTTCTGTGAACTGTCTAAGCTGATCCAATAGGTGAGTCGTGAGAGTGGGCAAACGGCCAGGAACCCATGCGCTAATCTCTTTGGCAAAACGCTCTTCTCCATACGCCTCTTGTTCCGAATTGCGAGCTTCAATCATTCCATCAGTATAGAGAATCAAGCAATCTCCTTTCTGCAAGGTCAATTGATTCTTTGCATAGATATGCTCCGGAAGGATTCCAAGAGGAACCCCTTGATTCCGCGCAATCATCGCTTGCCTCCGATCCCCCTTCAACAAAATGGGGGGATTATGCCCCGCATTGGCGCATTCAATTAGACCAGATTCCAGATGATATATCCCATAGAAAGTGGTCACAAACATGCAGAGCTCGTTGTCTACGCACAGAAGGCGATTGGCTTCTGCTAAACACTCTTCGGGAGAAGGGGTTTTTAAGGCGGTCGCTCGAATAATCACGCGCGACATCGTCATGAAAAGAGCCGCAGGGATCCCTTTCCCCGAGACATCTCCGATCACAAATCCCAATCGCTTTTCATCTAAGGGGAAAAAATCAAAGAAATCGCCCCCTACTTGGGTTGCAGGAATCATCGTTCCGTAAATCTCAAAGCTTTTTGCTTGAGGAAACGGAGTAAACTCATGCGGAATAATGGATTGTTGAATGTTGCCCGCAATCACTAGCTCTCTTTCGAGGTTGAAGAGCATTTGCTGTGCTTTTATGGCTTTTTTTAACGCGACACATTGTTCGATCGCATGCGAGAGAGTAATTTCTAAGTCTTTTAAGTCAATAGGTTTAGTGATAAAATCGGTGGCTCCCCGATTCATTGCCTTGCGAATATTGGATAGGTCCCCATCAGCAGAAATGATGATGGTTCTGAAAAGACGATTCAACAGTTGTAGATGAGATAGAAGGAGAAGCCCATCGCCCTTGGGCATTTCGATGTCTGCAAGAATGATGTGAATCTCTTCATGTTGGTTAAGCGTTTTAAGAGCCTCTGCTGCATTAGAGACAAAGATGAACTCGATCTCTTTTGATTGAATCTGATCGGCAAATGTTTGCCGAATTAAACATTCGAGATCGGGCTCATCATCGACCACGAGAACTTTAGTCGCATTCATAGAATTAACGGCGCGGAAACTCGCCACTTCAGTCGCGGGGAAGCGCCGACCCTATTGTTGTGTTTTTTCTATTTTTTTTTGACAAAAATCACACATTCACAACGGGCAGGCCCCCACTTTCAGGCCGGGGAGGAAGCGCTGCTCCCATTGAAATATGTGTATAAATAACCATTGGCTCACTGAGAGAGGGGAGAGTGTCTTGCGTAAATCCTTTCAAAAATTCCATAGGGAGTTTTAATATTATACCCATTCCACATTGACGAGTCTTCTAATGTGCGCCTCGTGGCGCACTAGTGCCCTTGTTTTTTTCCTGTGGGTATACCACTGATGCAAGCTTAAATTCAGCTGAAATTTCAGCTGCAATTTCATTGCATACAATTCAAATGGCCGAGTAGACTATTCTTAATTTGCTTGTAGTCAACGTCAATAACGCCTCCTTAAAGGGGGGGGGCTTGTTGTGTAAGGAAATCCGATAATTGACCCCCCTAAGCGATCAGTTTAGAGGAGCGAATAGCTTCAGCCCAAATGTTGCTCTTTTCGCGTCAGGTGAGTGAGGTAAGAACAAATAAACTCTAAAGGAGCAGCGCTTCTTGGCGCTGCCTGAAGGGGCAGGTCTCCGGGCTGTCAATTTTATGAGTGATGACAAGTCAGAGGGGTAAACATCCCTTGAAGGAATAGCTAAGGATCTTTTTGTGCCACATCAACGCAAAGCACGAATTATTGGGCTAGGATCTTATCTTCCGGCAAAGATTCTGACAAATCAGGATTTGGAGGGAATGGTAGACACGTCAGATGAGTGGATTATATCGCGCACGGGAATGCACGAGCGTCGTTTGGCAGCCCCGGACGAGTTTCCTTCCGATATGGGCGCTGAAGCCGCTTTATCGGCCTTAACATCTGCGCGCGTCCCTCCGGAAGAGGTCGAAATGATTATTGTTGCTTCTATGAGTCCTGATTACATTTCGCCAAGTACAGCCAGTCTTATTCAAGCTAAAATTCAGGCAGAAAGAGCAGCCGCCATGGATGTTCAAGCTGCCTGCACAGGCTTTCTCTACGCCCTGTCCATAGCCAAAGCGTTTATTGAAGCAGGGTGCTATCGAAAGGTTCTTGTCATTGCGACCGAAAAAATGTCTGCTTTCATTGATTATACTGATCGCTCAACCTGTATCCTTTTTGGCGATGGAGCTGGAGCAGCTCTGATCAGCAGCGAAGGGGAAGGACTACGCATCGATGCGTTATCTTTGGGATCAGACGGAGGATGTGCTCATCTTCTCGATATCCCTGCTGGGGGTTCTCGTCAACCGGCGACAAAGGCAACAGTCGAACAAGGGTTGCACTATGTTCAAATGTTGGGAAACGAAATCTTCAAGCACGCTGTGAGGCGTATGACGGGCGCGGCTCGCGAATGCCTAGCAAAAGCTAGCTTGGAAGAGAGCGATATCAGCTGGCTTGTGCCTCATCAAGCGAATAAGCGGATCATCGATGCGATGGCAAAACATTTCAATATTCCCAAAGAAAGAGTGTACAAAACCCTCCATAAATATGGAAATACCTCGGCCTCTAGCATTGCCATTGCTTTGCATGAATTAGCACAAGAACAAGAGCTTGAAGCAGGAGAGCATCTTTTGCTCACTGCTTTTGGAGGAGGATTGACATGGGGAGCCGCGATTCTGACAAAAGTATTTGTTACCTCAACAACTCCTCCTTAAAGGGAGAGGCTTGTATAAGCAAGCCCGACATTGACCCCCCTAAGCCGTCAATTTAATCGAAGGCGACGTTAGGAGCGAATAGATAGGTCCTGTGGAATGCTTGTCCAGTTCCACGCAATACAGCAAGGGGTTAAATAGGTCTACGGGTTAAGCGAGTGAGACTCGCATACAAACTGCTTCAACATTCGAGAGGAGACCATGAGTAGGTTAAGCTCGGGTGCGGTTCACCAGAAACGGGAATTTTTGTATTAGGTCACTCACCTCACGCAAAGAAAGTGGCATTTTAGCTGAGCCAAAGCCCCGGAGCTGACGGCTCGCAAGAGGCGTCAGCCGCGAGAGCTTTCGCTTCAGCGCAAATGTCGCTCTGTTTGCGTGAGGTCAGTGAGTTAAAAACAAATCAACTCTAAAACAGGGACAGCGCCTCCTCCCCTGCTCCCCCGCCTGAAGCGGGGGTCTTTACGCCATTAATTTTATGAAAAATTTATTACTCGATGAAGTCGCGATTGTCACTGGTGGAAGCAAGGGAATTGGGAAAGCCATTGCGTTTAAACTGGCAGAGGAGGGAGCGCACGTTGCGATCCTGGGGACAAATGGCGAAACAGGGGCTGCGACTCTTGCAGAAATAAAACACCTCTTTCCTTTCTCACAGAGCGTTTTTCACCCCGTCGACGTTTCGCAAACCGCCTCTGTTGAGGAGGCAATCAGAAACGTTATCAACGATTTTGGGAAAGTCGACCTCTTGGTCAATAACGCAGGAATCACCGCAGACCAACTTCTCATGAAAATGTCGGAAGAGGAATGGGATCGCGTTCTCGCAGTGAATCTTAAATCTTGTTACAACACCTGCCACGCCGTCGTCCGTTCCATGGTGAAGGCAAAAAAGGGGAAAATGATCAACATCAGTTCTGTGGTAGGACTCATAGGGAATGCTGGCCAGGTGAATTACGCAGCGGCTAAAGCGGGCATGATTGGTTTTACGAAAGCATTGGCAAAGGAGTTGGCTCCACGCAATATTTTAGTCAATGGCATTGCTCCAGGTTTTATTCAAACGGACATGGTGGAGGGTCTTATCGAAAAGCAAAAAGAGGCGATTGTCAAAGCCATTCCTCTCGGTCGTTTAGGAGAGGCGAAGGAGATTGCGAATGTTGTATGGTTTTTAGCGAGCCCTTTGTGCAATTATATGACAGGACAAGTGGTCACAGTTGATGGAGGAATGGTCATGTCCACCTGATAGCCCTCATCCGATTAGATGATAAGAAATGCCCCTGTATTTGTAGTATTGACCTTTTTGATGCGACGTGCTAGCCTGCTTTTCTCTATTAAGTAAGGAGATGCCATGTCTATTAAACAAGAGGTGATTGATATTGTTGTCGAACAATTGGGTGTCGATAAAGATGATATCACATCGGATAAGTCATTTGTAGAAGATCTAAATGCAGACTCTTTGGATCTCACGGAGCTCATTATGACATTTGAAGAGCGTTTTGGTTGTGAAATTTCTCAAGAAGATGCCGAAAAACTGAAAACAGTACAGGATGTAATTGATTACTTGCAGAAACGGAAAGGAGAGTCAACGACTCCTCCTTAAGCGCTTTTCCCCGCCTTCAGGTAGCGGCCTCCGCCCTATCAATTTTATCTTTGTTAGGCCAGAAAACCGCTGGATCTCTAGTCCAGCGGATGAATGGGAAGCCTGCATTAAAATTACATCCCCCTCGATGACAAGTGTTTAACCGGAGTTTCCTTCCGTTTGTGTTCTGGTGAAAGGCTTCCTATTTGCACAGGAAGCCGAGGGCTCAAAAAGCGTCTATTCAGTCTGGAGACTGGACGGTCTGTTTGTCCAACGAGAAATTAAATGAATAGCCAGTCCGCTTAAAATAAAACCAGGAATCATTGGCAGCACTTGTTCGTCTGTGAGTATCGGATTTAATGTTGGCCATGCCATCGAGACAATAGTTCCCACAATGATCCCTCCTATTGCGCCATAACAGTTGGCAGAGGGGGAATAAAGGCTCATCAAAACGAGCGGACCGAAAGCACTTCCCAAGCCAGACCAGGAGTAAAGGACCGTATCCAAAACGGTTGAACTTCGTTTAAAGGACAACAGAAGAGCAACGGAAGAGATCAAGAGGATGCTAAGCTTGGAAAACAAGAGAATGTTCCGGTCGGAGGGAGGGGTCTGATGGAGAGGAACATAAAGGTCCTCGCTCATCATAGAGCCGCAAACGAGGATTTGAGAATCCATGGTAGATAAGTTAGCTGCGATGATGGCGCATAAGATCAATCCTCCTATAAAAGGGTGAAAAAGTTCCTTCACCATTTCAACAAAAATCATTTCCGGCTTTTCCAAGCCATTGGGGAAGTAAGCAATGGCCACCAATCCCACACACGTTGCCGCAGCCAGGGCAACCAGTTGCCATGACATTCCAAGCCACTTGGACTTGTAGATCTCGGAGACGTGTTTGATCCCCATGAACTTGGTAATGATATGCGGCATTCCAAAATAGCCCAAGCCCCATCCTAAAGCCAAGGAAAAGATAGTGAAAAATGCATTGAAATTCGCTTCTGGAGCCAATGAAAGCGAAATTCCTTGTTTTTGAGCCATTTCGACGATTTGGCTCCAGCCATCTATTTTCGAATAGGCCATCAACGGGACAAGTAAAATCATGACCAAGAGAAAAAGGGCTTGAAAGAGATCTATCCAAGCAACGGTTGTAAAACCACCCACAAAGGTGTAAATCACCATGACTAGCATAGCGATCGATAATCCGATGAAGTAGTCTATTCCAAAAAGAGATTCAAATAAATTCCCTATCGCAATGAGTCCGGCCGACAAATAGTGCGTGAGGAAAACCACCATCACAAGAGCGCTGATTAAGCGGATGAGTCCTGAAGTGTCTTTAAAGCGTTTTTCGAAAAACGATGAAAGGGTATAACAATGGTACTCCTCAGTCATAGAACGCAAGCGGGGAGCGACCCATTGCCAATTGAGGTACATTCCTAGTAGGAGTCCAAGCGCAATCCAAACGCGAGATAATCCTAGGACGAAGATGCTCATCGGAAATGCCATGAATAGCCAGGCGCTCATATCGCTAGCATGAGCTGAGAGCGCTACAAGCCAAAAGCTCAACGAGCGGTTACCCATGATAAAGTCAGCAGAAGTGGTCTGTTTCTTGTGGAAAATCAGCCCTGCCGTCAGAATAAGGGTAAAATAGGTGATGAAAGCCGCAATGACAGACAAATGCATAAGGGTGTGTTCCGTGAAGTGCGTTTGGCACCGAAGTGAAGGTTATACCCATTCGATCTCGAGAAACGGTAGCAGAAAGATAGCCCACAAAGGAAGCAATATTTTACTGTTTACGACCCCTGGCTTGTGCAAACAAGGCCGACGTTGACCCGACTAACCCCTTAGTTTAACTGAGGGCTACGTTAAGAGGGCAAGTGGTCAAACAGGTGTACCGGTTAAGCCCGTGCGACTTACGTGAGAGATCATAGGAAGAAGCAGAGGATCGCATCAGCAATGCTGGGTCAAATGAGGAGAAAACAAAACTCGTCCATTTGATAAGAGCAAAGTAAGGGATTCATGCAAGACACTGTCACCTCTACCAACGAGCGGAGGGTTATTCATCAACGGGAGCAGCGTTTCTTCAAAAAATCTAAAAAACATAACAACAGGATCGGCGCTTCCTTCGGCGAGGGAAGTCGCAGGTTTCCGTACCGTCAATTCTATGAAAACGAAATTTAATGCTAGAGCCACTCCTATTATTTTAGGCTCGCAATCTTCTAGAAGGAGTGAGATATTGGGTTTTTTTAATATCCCTTTTGCGCAAGTTTCTTCCAATTTTGATGAGGATTCAATCCCTTTTAACGACGATCCAAAGGAATATGCTCAAGCGATCTCTCAGGGAAAAGCAAAAGCTGTCGCCCAAGCTTTTCCCAACGCAGTTGTTCTCACAGCTGATACGATTGTTTACAAAGAGGGAAAAATTTATCAAAAACCTCAACATCGAGACGAAGGTTTTCGACATTTAAAAGAATTATCTCGAAAATGGCATTCTGTTTTTACAGGGTTAAGCCTCTCTTTAAAAGGAAGTGACTTTCAGATAGTAGAAGAAACCCGAGTCTTATTTAACGCGTTGACAGAACAACAGATACAGGCGTATCTCCAAGCATTTGATTGTTCCGATAAGGCAGGAGGTTATGGCATTCAAGGAGGGGGAGGGTTGATTGTTAAAGCGATGGAAGGTTGTTATTATAACGTCCTGGGACTCCCCATCAACGCTCTTTGCTCTCTCTTGCGCTGTATAGGCATTGACCTTTGGACCCATTTTAAAAGGTCTTCCTAATGAAAATAGGTCATGCTTGGAAGGCTGCCTTTTTGAGCCTAAAATTCCTTAGCTTCGCGCCTCTCGTAGGGGGTCAACAGACGCCTCATCAGGGGCATCTGTTGTTTTTATTGCAGCAGGGTGAACATGAACAAGCATTAAACATCTACCAAAAAGAGGTTCAAGCGCATGGAGAACACGATATTGAGCTTCTCCATCAGATGGGGTTGAGAATATTAGATCATGGGTTTCGACAACACAATCCCGAGTGCCAGCTGCTTGCGCTATTTGGAGCGGCCATCTCTGCCCATGAGGAGGCGTATTATATTCTCGAAGAAAGCTTAAGAAGCCCCTATATTCCTATTCAGCTAGTGGCATTAGGGGCTTTGGCGAGCTTTCAAAATGATCGAGCCGATCAAGCGTTACTGCGCGCTCTAGGATCTCCTGCGTTTCAAGTGCGATATGAAGCCGTTTATCAACTCTGCAAAAAGAAACATCTCCAAGCTGCTACGCAAGCTGAATCTCTCATGTACAAATCTCCAGAAGCGTTAATGACGGTTTTTCCTCCTTTATTTGCCATGCTGGAGGATCGTCACTCCACCCGAATTTTGCGCAGACTTCTCAATCAGCCCTCTCAGGATGTCCGCCTTGCTGTCGTTCTTAGTCTGGCAAAATACCAAAGAGAGGATCTCCTTCCCCAAATTCGACAACAATCTTCGCAACTTCACTTTGCTTTGCAAGAAGCCGCTGCCTATGCCTGTGGATCTCTCGGCGATGAAACATCTATTCCCAAGCTTCAAAGGCTTGCTTTATCTCAATACCCCACTGTTGCTCTTGCCGCCCATCTCGCTCTTTATCAATTAGGGGACGAAGAATCAATCAAGGCGATTGAAGAAATGGCTGAAAGGGGAGACCTCTTTGCCATTGCCGCGTTGGGTGACATTCCCGATCGCCCACGCCTCTTATTAGAGCTCCTAGAAAATCCTCGCTTGCACATCCGCTTCAATGCATGGATATCTCTCCTGAAGCAACATCATCCTGAAGCTCTTGAATCGATGGAAGACTTTTTGATTCGAGATCAAAAAGATCTTGCGTTCACCCTATATGAATCTCCTGGACATGTATTTAAGGCTTGGAAAGTCACCTCTTCTGCCAGCCAACTCTTGAAAGAGGATGTCAAAGCGTATCATCACCACTTAGAGTTGAAAGAGTCGATATTGGAAAAGGTCCGCCACCTTTCGGAACAGCGCTTCATTGCGTTGGCCCATCAGATTTTTTTGAAACAACAACGGGACCTTATCCCTCGCACTGTCGCACTTCTGGAGGCGTTGGGCACTGAACAAGCGATTGAGTGCCTTAAGGAGCACCAGCAGCAGTTAGGAGCTCCTTTTGTCCGTCATTACTGTCTTTTGGCACTCTATCGGTTGAAAGCCGCAGGTCCCTATGCCGATCAACTTTGCCAATGGGTGAAGGAGAGGGGCCAAACGGAGTTTATCCGCTTCCAGCCGTTCAGCCCCTGGGAATGGGGTCAACATTCTTACACCCTTACTCCTGAAGAAACATCTAAATTGTTGATTGAGGTATTTGAAGCCTTCACTCTTCAACAAGAAATAAGAGGCGTCGAAATGTTAATTGAAGCGATGGCGACCGGTCATCCAAAAAACAAGTATGCTTTGGCAGGCTTGCTCTTACGAGCGATTGAGTAGACTCAACTTGGACGCCACTTTTCTCCCTCATAAATTTTTTATCGTCTCAAACAGCACTGATGAGCGATAGCAAAAAAATCTGTTCGTAAAATTTGGAGCTTTGGTTAGACGAATGCCAGCCACTATTTTGGATTTATCGTGCCTATGATCGCATGTATTTTACGTCAAGCTGCATAACCTCTCCCGCGATTGAAGTCCCGGGGGATGTTTATGAAGAGAGGCAAGAGCGGAAAGCTGCAATATTTTGACGCCAGTTTTCTACGTGGTCTACAAGGGTTCCTGTAACACCCTTTGTAGGGGCTGGATGAAAATAGGAATGCATGCTGCTTAAAGTGGCTATCAGTTTTCCTGCATTAGCTTCATTCGATACAAATTTCTGAAAAGATGAACAAGTCACGTATGCAAGATTAATGTCTAGCTGAAATTTATAAAGATCAGCGTGAATCCAAGTATTATCACACCTCCCTTGTATAAAGCTTTTCTCATTTCCGAATAAATAAAAATCAACGTTCATCCAATTATTGTCACCTTGCCCAATGGATCTCGCGTCTCCGAATAAATCAAGATATTGTTTTAACAAATTCTCTCTAAAATTTTCTAGATTGTTAGCAGGCATTTCATTAAAAATAGTTAACAAATTTTGAATGGTTTCCGAATCAATTTGCAAAGAATTGTTTTTGACATAAGGTTCAATCGTCTTTATAAGCTCTTGGGCTAAATTTTGAAATTGAATGCACCAGTTTTCAAACTGCAAGCAAGTTTTTTGACACCTTGCAATCTATTCAAGACGAATAGCCCTTCCTCCTATCAGGCAAGCAACCAGTGCTGCACCACAAAGATCGATGCCTGGAATCGATGCCAAATAGAGAGAGACTCCGATCCCGACAATCGAAGCCACCTTTCCGACGTTTAATGCTGTAGAAAGTGTTTTTAAACGTTCATCTTTCGCATTATGGCAGACAACCGAATACCCGGACACCACGAATCCATTCGCCATTGTTCCATTCACCGTCTGAATAATCTCCGTTCGGAAGCATGTGAAGTCCCCGACCATTGAGCTTGTTATCCTTAAATTCCCCTTCTAGGATTTCTCCATTCGAAAACGTCCTTTTGCCTTGGCCGTTGAGCTTGCCATCCTTGAACTCCCCACTCAGAATGTCTCCATTTGCTAACGTGACTTCTCCCTGACCGTTCATTGAGCCTTCTATAAATTTGCCTGTTATGATAATGCCCGTTTCATCTCTATAATTCTGTGCCTGCCCTTTAATGAATTCGCTATCATTGAATTCACCTTTACCTCCATGAGCGAATATTTTCTTTCCCAAGCTTAAGTCATCATTTTTGTACTCCCCCTCCTCTCTATCGCAGCGACTCAAGTTTGTCTTTCCCTGGCCGTTCAACATCTCATTCTTATACTCTCCTTGGAAAGGAGTCTTTGCTTGGCCATGATAGGGACGCTTCAAATAAGAATAGGCCAAATAGCAAGCGATCAAGAATCCAAGAGCGATTGCAGCGACGAGGAAGATTTTTTTATTCTGAGCCATTGAAGGAGGGAGAATTCTTTCTCTGGAAAAAGAGATCGGTGGGGAATCGATAAGATTGTAAAAAAGACCCATCGCATCATCCTTCTTAAATATTATAAAATTAACTATGCTTTACCCTCATTGTAATGATATACCTAATTAGATGCAAGAAATTTTTCATATCATTTTATAGATTTCGTGAATGCATTTCCCCTTTGCACGATATTTCTGGTTTTTAATGGATTTAGAAACAGCAGCCCTTAGATCCTCTTTATCTCGGAAAAAGTCTAACAATGACCCGTTTTTTCTATTTTTTATCCTTCTTCTTTTTTTTTCTTTCCCCCTTGAAGGCAAAGAGGGGATATTGCAAAAAGAAGGTCAGGAAGAAATCACGGTCGATTTGCGCGAACCTGTCTATAGGGATGGCGTCCTATCCACTGATCAAGGGGGGGTCATTTCTGCGCCTCAAATCCGCATTCAAGCTCGTCAATTACGCTACACGCGTAAAGGAAGCGGCCTCGACTTCATTTGGACAATTGAAGGAGAGGGAGATTTAATGGTTGAGTTTGGAGAGTATCTTTTTGTAGGTGAAAAGCTGTGTTATGATTTTCAGGCGAGGGAAGGGGTCATTTCCCATGGCAAAACCGCTGTTCCCCCTTGGTTCTTTGGAGGAGAAACGCTTGAGCTAAGGAAAGATGGAAGCTATCTCATTTATAATGGTTATGTGACAACTTCTGAAAAAGATCAACCCGATTGGGGCATTTACTCTAACCTGGTCGAGGTGGATAAGGAGCATCGTTTAAAGGCTCGGCAGGTTTACTTCAAGGCCTTTCGTTATACAGTTCTTTGGATTCCCGCTTTAAGAATCGATTTAGATTCGATTCTTGACCATCCGATTCGTTATCGATTCCGCTGGGGAGGGCGTCAGGGCCCTCGCTTCGGTTTGACCTACGAGGTTTTTTCTTCGGAACAGTGGAAAACATTTCTTCGTTTTGACTATCGCTTGACAAGAGGGCCTGGAGGGGGAATTGAAACGCATTATCACTCCTTGGATGGGAAGACTGAGTTTCAAAGCATCAACTATCTTGCGAAAGATTCGTCGATTTTACACCGGAGTGAAAAGGGACGCTATCGCTTTCAAGGCAAGTTTAAAAAGGGGATGGACCAAGATAAAACCCATCTCTTATTGACGTATGAGAAAATTAGCGATAAAGATTTGCCCAGCAACTATCGTGATCGTGATTTTGATTTCAATCCCTCAGAACGGACGCAATTTCTGCTCAAAAGAGAAGAAAAGGAATGGATAGGGAGCCTTTATGCAAGGGTCCGAATCAACAACTTTCAGACGATTAAGCAGGAGCTTCCCACATTGGAGGTGAACTTCAAACCCTTTGTTTTGGGCAAGACTGGGATGATTGTTGAAAATCGAGCCAACGCCTCTTATTTGAATAAGGAGTATTCCAAGAATTTGTTGCATGTCCGAAATTATTCTTCTTCGCGCTTCGAGTATTTTCCCACCTTCTATCGTCCCATCGCGATGGGGCGCTTCTGTACCTTGACCCCTAACATCGGCATTGTCTCGATTCTTTATGGCGATAGCCCAAAAAAAGAAGCACAATGGCTACTCTTAGGGAGAGGAGGGATCGATATACGGACCCCACTCTATGCCTACTATGGTTCTTTCAAGCATGTCATGGAACCTTATATCCGTTATCGTTATTGCTCTTCTCCCACTTCATCTCCTCATCAGCATGATATTTTTGATATAAGCGACGGTTGGACGGGGATCAATGCTCTCTCTTTCGGAATCCCTCATGCCCTGTATGCAAAACAAGAGGACGGTTGCTCTGAATGTCTTCTTTCTGCTGATGTGTATTCTAACGTTTTTTTTGATACTGATAAAATCCCTCGAGCGGTTCCCCGTCTCTATGGAAAGTTAAGCTTTTTTTCGCTCCCAACATTGAAACAGTCTCTTGCAATGGGTTGGAACCTCGAACACAACCAAGTCGATCTCTTTAATTGGCGTACAGAATGGACGCTTAATGCCGATTTCGCAATCGCAGCAGAATATCGTCATCGCGGCCCTTATTGGTGGCGAAAAGTGGATCATGACAATTTTTTTGTCGACATGTTTCATGACGAACGGCGATTGCGTCACTCTTCCTTATCTGATCAGAGAGAGACCCTTCTTCTCCATTTTTTTTATCGGTTTCATCCTAATTGGTCTTGCGAGCTTGTCTCTCGACAGGGGTGGAACCGGCGAAGAGAGCCCAGCTATCTAGAGTTTGAGTTTGAGGTTTTGACGACGATTCAAACCGCTTGGCATGTCCGTTTTTCGTATCAGCATCAGGAAAATGAAGATCGGGTGGCGGTATTCTTAAATGTTGGGCAGTTAAGATCCCCTTCCTTCTTCGGGGCATCTAAATGCAGTGGATTGGATGGTGGGAATTAGAAACGTCAACAACCCCTCCCTAAAGCGAGGGTCTTGTGCAAACAAGCCCGATGTTGACCAGCCTAAGCGAGGAGTTTAACTGAGCGCTTTGTTAGGAGCGTGCGAGACGAGGCTATCTCAAAAAGTTGTCAGACCCTCTTTGCAGGGGGTGAGTCTATGGCTCTGAATAAAGAGCGAGCCTCACAAAGTTGCTAAAGAGTTAAGTTAAGGAGATAACACAGAAGCAATATTTTTTTCTATTAAAAATTCTGGGATTATCGTTACTGTGCTGAAGCCTTAATGCGATCTAATCTATCTTTAAATTTTCGCACTTTTCCGTGCAACAAAAGTTTTAATAAGATATAGTACCCTTCTCAAGGGGCAACCCAAAGGGTCTAACAGAGGAGCATTATTTCCTCCTAAAAATCATTCGTAGGGGTCATGCGATGAAACTTCTGATGATCGGAGCCGGCTATGTGGGGTTGGTGAGCGGGACTTGTTTTGCAGAAGTAGGACAACAAGTCCTCTGCCTCGACATTGATGCCACAAGAATTCAGACTCTTAATAAAGGAGTCGTTCCCATTTATGAACCTGGTTTAGAGGAAATGTTGAAACGCAATTGCAAGGCGGGACGTCTCACGTTTACTACTGATTATCCCTCAGCAATCGCTCAGGCGAATATTTGCTTTATTGCTGTAGACACTCCTGCAACAGCACGTGGTGAAGCGCGCCTCTTTCAAGTGGAGGCAGTCGCCCGCGCGCTAGGTGCTCACCTTCGGCACGATTGCATGGTTGTGACCAAATCCACTGTTCCGGTAGGAACAACGTTAAGGATTGCGCAGATCATTGACGAAGAATTGGAAAAGCGTGGAGTGACGATTCACGTAGATATTGTCTCCAATCCAGAATTTCTCAAAGAGGGGAATGCCGTCCGAGATTGCATGAAGCCAGATCGGGTCATCATTGGGGTCAATGATTCACGTCCGGTAGGGATCATGAGAGATCTGTACTCTCCTTTCCTTCTGAACCATGACCGCCTCCTCGTGATGGACATTGCTTCGGCAGAGTTATCAAAGTATGCTTGCAATGCGATGTTGGCCACCCGTATTTCGTTCATGAATGAGATGGCAGCGCTCTGCGAAACACTCGGAGCGAATGTCGATTGGGTCCGCAAAGCAATGGGTTCGGATGAGCGCATCGGAAATAAATTCCTTTATCCAGGAGTTGGTTTTGGAGGATCATGCTTGCCCAAAGACCTCAGAGCACTCCTGGCACAAGGAGAACAAGTTAACGTCCAGCTTTCCGTGGTTCGAGCGGCGCAAGAGGTCAATCATCATCAAAGGCAACGGATGGCATCAAAGCTAACAGACTATTTTGCAGACCAGGGGGGATTAGAAGGAAAAACGATTGGGATTTTAGGCTTATCCTTTAAGCCAGACACAGATGATCTTCGCGAGGCTTCTTCCCTTTTTCTAATTCAATATTTAGTTCAACAACAAAGCGCCCTTCGACTTTTTGATCCGGTGGCCATGAAAAAAGCCCAATTATTATTGCAAGGAGAAACGTGTGTCACATGGTGTCAAAATGAACTAGAAACAGCAGAGGGGGCTGATGCCCTTGTTCTGATGACCGAGTGGAAACAGTTTCGCTTTCTCGATTTCCAAGCCCTTCTCAGTCGTATGGTAGGAAGGGCTTTTTTTGATGGGCGGAACCAATGTCAGCCAGAAGAGATGGCTCGAAAAGGGTTTGATTATATCAGTATGGGTCGTCAAACCGCATATACCCATTCGAATTCAAGAGTTGAATTTGGGCTTAGCCAAAGCCCTGGGCTTCAATGAGAAAAACGCCCTCCTATTCTTGAAGTGGAATGGGGATGCACGCATAATCTGGATTTTGTATAATGGATATCTCGCTCTATTTACATTCTCAAGGTGAATTAATTGAACAGGAGCTAGATCGCCTCGTTCCCATGCGGCATGGTCCTGGAGAGCAACTCTTCGAAGCAGCCCGCTATGCGCTGCTCCGCGGAGGGAAGCGTTTGCGCCCTATTTTCACCCTGACAACGGTGCGGATGTTGGAAGGAGATCTTCAACTTGCCCTCAAGCCAGCCTGCACTCTTGAAATGATCCACACCTATTCGATGATTCATGATGACTTACCTTGCATGGATAATGATGACTATCGTCGGGGAAAGCCGACGGTGCACAAAAAGTATTCCGAGGGACATGCTGTTTTAACAGGAGATTACCTTCTCACTTATCCCTTTGAACTTCTCGCCACTGACTCTGATCTAAGTGCCGATAAAAAAGCCCAATTGATTGCCATTCTCGCACGTCATAGCGGCAGTGATGGGATGATTGGGGGGCAGGTCATGGACTTGGCGTATGAGGGCAAAAAAGTTTCCCTAGAGACACTACGCCTCCTTCACCGCAATAAGACAGCTGCCCTTCTCATCGCTGCTATTGAATTTGGGGCAGTGATTGCCGATGCGTTTCCTGCGCAGTTGGATTCCCTTCGTCAATTTGGAGAAGCGATCGGGCTCCTCTTCCAAGTCGTTGATGACATCTTAGACGTGACTTCAAGTGTGGGAAAACACGGTAAAGGAATGGCTTCGGACATTCGCAATGCAAAATCGACGTATGTTTCTCTCCTCGGTCTTGAGGAGGCACAATCTTATGCATTAAATTTTTATCATCAAGCCGTGAGAATGTTAAAACCGTTGAGTTGCGACACATCTCTTTTGGTCGGATTGGCAGAGTTTATTTTAACGCGCAAACACTGAGTGATCCTCATGGAAGATTTTAACCGCTTATCCCCTTCTGTCCCGATGATGCATCTCTGCCTCCCTCTCGATTGCAAAATCAAGCACATTCCGGTTAAAAGAGGATTTGACATTTTCTTCAGTCTTTTCTGCCTGCTGGTGACAGCTCCTCTCTTTCTTATCATTGCTTTATTGCTTTTTTTGACATCCCCGGGAAAGGTGATTTATTCTCATGAACGGATTGGGCGCGGGGGAAAGCCTTTTCGTTGTTATAAATTCCGCTCCATGTATCCCAACGCCGATCAACGCCTTGCAGAACTCCTTGTTGCCCATCCCCATTTAAGGGAAGAGTGGGAGAAAAATTACAAATTGAAGCGCGATCCTCGCATCACCCCCTTCGGCGCTTTTTTGCGCAAAACTTCTTTAGACGAATTACCTCAATTTTGGAACGTTCTTCAAGGAGATCTTAGTGTTGTCGGTCCAAGACCGGTCGTTAGAGACGAGATCGCCAAGTATTATCAAACGAAAGCGGACAAAATCCTTTCTATTCGTCCTGGGTTGACAGGGATCTGGCAAGTCTCTGGAAGAAACGATCTTGATTCTTACCAAGCACGGGTTGAGATGGACGAGCATTATGTCAACAATCACTCTTTCTTATTGGATATCAAGCTGATTGCCAAAACGGTTCCTGCCATGCTCTTTTCAAAAGGGGCTTACTAGGGAGTGTCCCTAAAAGATTGCTTCGTCTATAACCGTTGTCGTTAGAAGAATCTTTTAGGGATACTCCCTGGTCCTCATGTTTCGCTCTTTACCTCTCTATTATATTAGTCTTTTATTTGTTTATACTTCTTCTTTGGCCCTGTTTTTTCCCCTTCTTTTCCCCTTTTTCCCCGTTGTTTTCTTTGCACCATTCTTGGTCGTTTGTTTTTATCGTTGTTCGTTCCAGGTTTCTTTATGGTGGGCATTGAGCTGCGGTTTCATCATCGACCTTTTTTCCTCGGAAGCCCGTTTTGGAATCTATGCGATGAATAACACCCTGACGACTCTCTTCTTCTATCGCTACAAATTTTATTTCTTTGAGGAGCGATCGAGCACCCTTCCCATCCTATCATTTGGATGGACTTTTGCCTCAACACTCGTGAAGATAGGCTTGCTCTATCTCACGGGCTCGTCCTTTTTTCTTTCCTGGGAATGGGCGATGTATCACCTAATCGTGATTCCGTTTCAAACGGCTATTTACGCTTTAATAGCGTTTACAGCCGCTGGATTTCTTGTCCAGAAGATACAGGCGATTCGAAGGCATGGTTCAAATTTGAGTCACAATTAAGTCATAAACAAGTGGGCTAAAGTTGTTTGATTTGTGACAAGCTAATAGTCTTTAGCTATTGTCGGAAGATCGCCTGTCGCAGTTGTGACCTAAGTTTGAAAGATGCCCAAAGCATTAAAACAATGAGAAATTACATCCTAGATGACCCAGGAGAAGAGAGTGGAGGGGAAAGCTTTGGTTTTTGCTTGCGAATGCATTCAATAAACAGTTTGCTCTTAGCTGCCTGCATCTCATCCAATAACGTTTGGATTTGATCCTCATCTGTCACTCCATGAAATTTCAAGACCTTAGCAAACACCTCATAAAGAGTTTCACGATAAATGCGAATAGCTAAATCTCTCTGACTCAAGTTGTTAAACGGATTTGGCTGTGCTTTTGCTGCCTTTGCTTCAACCAGTTTAGCCAATTCGCCATCTTTTTGCGCTAATTCGAGAGCAATAGCAGTCACCTGATTCTTGGGAAGGTGAGCGGCAGTCAAAACGGACTCAACAACCTGTTGCGGAAAAAAAGTCATCAATTCTTCTTTAGTGCACTTTATCCCATTCGACAGAACAACTTCGGTTGTTTCTGCATGCAGATCTGCCAGGCAAATCATACAACAAGCCAGGGCGCAATAGAAACAATATAGCATCTCTTTCATCAAATTGACAGCGCGCAAACCCTCGACTTAAGTCGGGAGAGGAAGCACTGCTCCTGTTTTAGAGGTTAACATGAATCCTAAACTTTGCGACTCCCTCAATCAAAATTCGGCTTCAGTTGCGCAGCCTCTATTCCGAAACATTTCACAAAAAGAGGAAGCTGTTCGTTAAAAATATAATCAAAAGCCAATTCTGCAGCGGGTCTTTCATTGGCGCGATATTCGCGCATAGCCTCCATAAATACTTCAAAAAGGACTTCTTTTAAAACCTTTGCCGTTGCAGCCCTTTGCATCGGATATTCAATTGGGTTAGGAACGAGATAAGCAGTGCGTCGTTTCATCCGCTCAGGGATCTCTGTGCTTTTAAGCTGAAGAAAGGCGTTAATGGGCAGCCAGAGTTCTTGTCGGATATTATACAAACTTAACCCTTGATTGACAATAGGTTCTACAAAAAAATGCGTTTCAAGTTCCAGTACACATGGAATGGGATCGGGAACAACCGTGGGGAAAGCAGAAAGAGCGGCGGTATAAAAGAGGAGAGCGAAGGTTAAATTCACCTGCAATGTAGGGTGGTTCATACAATTGACAGCGCCGAGACCGAGGGCTTCAGGCCGCGGAGAAAGCGCCGCTCTTATTTTAGGGGTGATTTGTTTTCATACCCATTCCATTTCAAGAATTGAATGGGTATCCTTAACTCACCTGAGGCAAAGAGAGCGACATTTGGGCTCAAGCGAAAGCTCCCGCGGCTGACGCTTTTTGCGAGTCGTCAGCCCCAGGGCTTTGACTGAGCCGAAATGCCACTCTCTTTGCCTCAGGTGAGTTCCTAATACAAAAATTCGCAACGTAGCGGTCGATTAAACTTAAGCCTTAGGCACGTCAACTTCGCGCTTGTTTTCACAAGCCCCTAGGGACAGTGGTTGACCTTTCGTTCCTCCACACGTGCGGCAAGAGCGTAAAAGGCAATAGGGGATGACTTGAGGATGATCTAATATCAACAGAGTCCCTTTTTTCAGGCTACCGCGATGTTTTGTTTTTTTCAGTAAAAATCCGACAGACCTGATGCCCATTCCCCCTCTTCAATTTCAATTCTTGAAGTCGAATCGGTCTATTTCCATCAAAAAGTGACGATTGAATTTTTTCCCCCTCTTGTGCTAGAGTTTGGCCAACCTTACTTCTTGCGACCCATAGCATGGGCAAGAAGAGCATAAGTAGGAAAATTTAGGTGTCGGTCGTCGCAAGTTTGTGCACGGTTTATATTAGGTCGCTCTGTGGTCATCAACCTCTAAAAAATGTTGCATTTCTGTTCATGATCATTGATGGGAAGAAAGTCGCAGAGGAGATTCAACGGGAAATCAAGAAGAAAATTCAGCAATGCGTGGGTCGACCTCCTGCCCTTGCGGTTCTTCTTGTCGGAGAACATCCTCCTTCCGAAATTTATGTCCATCGTAAGGCTCAGGCTTGTGAAGCAGTCGGGATTTGTTCTATAAAGTGTACATTTCCTGAAACGACCTTAGAGGAAGAGCTTGTGGCAAAAGTGGAAGAATTAAATCAGGAGCCTACTATAGACGGGATTCTGGTTCAGCTTCCCTTACCCTCCCATATCAATCCTGCGCGAATTATCCATTTGATCAGCCCTGAAAAAGATGTTGATGGTTTTCATCCCTATAATGTTGGGAAAGTCCTTATTGGGGAAATGAACGGTTTTCTCCCTTGCACTCCTCTTGGCATTAAGGTGCTGATTGAACGCTATGGCATTGAGATGTCAGGTCAGCACGTCTTAATCATTGGTCGCAGCAATATTGTGGGCAAGCCGATGGCAGCGCTTCTTATGCAAGGAACTCCTGAGGGAAATGCGACGGTCACCGTTGCACATCGTTATTCTGCGGATTTGAAAGCGTTCTCCCTGCTTGCTGATCTCGTCATTGTAGCGGTCGGACAACCGAAATTTATCACAGCTGAGATGATTAAGGAAGGAGCAATTGTCATCGATGTGGGGATTAACAAAATAGATGACCCTACGCAAAAAAAGGGATATCGGATTGTAGGCGATGTTGATTTTCCCAACGTTGCTCCCAAGTGTTCGTTCATTACGCCGGTTCCGGGTGGTGTTGGCCCCATGACCATTGCCATGTTGCTCCACAATACATTGTTGAGTTACCAAAAGAGAAAAGGAACGGTGTCCACAACCCCTCCCTAAAGGGAGAGGCTTGCGCAAACAAGCCCGACCTTTTTGAAGAGGTTTTTGGATCCGATTGGTTTGTTTTGATTAATGGGAGAACCATGTCTTCGATTCTCTCCTCTCTCATTTTAACCCTTGTTTCCCTTCTATTCCTCTTCGGATGCGACTCTTTGCGCTCAAAAAGAGAGCTGACCCATTTCTCCCAACAGGTGATGACGATTGATTACCACATTTCTGTGGGTGATTCCCTTTCGGGAGACAAAAAAAAACAGATTCAACAAACGATTGATGCGACCTTTCAAGAAATCGATGCCATTTATAATAAGTGGAATCCGCATTCTGAATTAAGTGTTTTGAATCGCCTCCCTGCAAAGACGCCTTGTTCCCTTTCGCCGCAGCTCTACGAATTTTTACAGCGTCTTGACATATTCGTTCAGCTATCTGGCGGACGATTTGATCCTACAATAGAACCCCTTCAACAATTATGGACGTCGAGAATGGAAAAGGGAAGACTTCCCAGTTTGAGCGAAATTGAAGTATTAAGACCTTGCATTGGCTGGCATACCCTTCACTTCGCCGATGGGATGTTTTATAAAGATGATTCTAGAACACAATTAGATCTGGGTGGAGTGGCCAAAGGACTAGCCGTCGATCTCCTTCTAGAACGATTACACCGAATAGGACTGAACCATCTCTATGTCGAATGGGGAGGGGAAATCCGCACCTTAGGTTTTCATCCTTCAAAGCGTCCTTGGCATGTGTATATTAGTCGTTTGGCCAATGCAGATCCTGCGCAAGCCATCGCACATCTGAATTTGACGGATCATGCCTTAGCAACAAGCGGTGATTATTTCCAGTGTTGGAAGGTTGTGACAGAGCAAGGAGAGGAAAAAATATTTTGCCATATTTTTAATCCTCTTACCCTCAGGCCTATCGAACTCAGGGCAGGCTCCGTTGCGAGCGCGAGTTTATTGGCTTTAGACTGCGTGATGGCCGATGCACTGGCAAAAGTGTTAATGCTTTTTGATTCAGCTGTAGAAGCGGAAGGGTGGTTGAAAAATCTGCAAAAAGAATACCCCTATTTGGCTGCTTGGGTCGCCACGAGGGAGTGATTTTGCAAGTATAGCCTATCATAGAATTGACGTGGCGGAAACCCGCGAAAAAATCCCTAAGAGCTCGTTTACTCTGGTGGAGAGATCTTTAGCTGTGAAACTAAAAACGGTGAGGGATTTTTAGCATGCTCTAGCGCATATGGAAGGGTTTATAGGTCGTAAATCTGATGGGAAATCTGGATGGCAAACGATTTCTAAGAGCTATAAAAGATTCATGCGACTTGGAGCAAATCTATTTCTCCCCTAGACTCCCAATCACTGAAATTCGCATATCGCGTTATCATTAGTATTGACATCAGCCTTGTCATCTCGTATCCTTACCGCAAGCTAGAACTAGCGCCTTTATTCAATAACGTGAAGCCTCCACGAAGCTAAAGACTTCGCGACTTCCTATGGCAATGGGAAGCTTTCACTAGACCACAAACAAAAAGGAGCGAAAGCAAAATATTTGTCAACGATAGACAAGGATTTATCGGCACTTCGGAATGCCGACTCAGTTCTAAACCCTGAGAACAGCGATTAATCAGTCACCAGAAGAGTGACTGTGTAGTTGTTGTTCAACCTTGTCGTATCCGCTTCACATGGAAAATTCTCGATCAAATCTGAAGAGATAGTCAGGAAATATATTCAAGATCAAGGTGAAGGGCCATTCATCCGCCGGAATGAAGATCTATCTGTTTTCTGGCCCAACAAGATAAGCTGATGGTTATTCATATATTTCAATGGGAGAAGCGTTTCCTCCCTTGCCTGAAGGTCGGAGCCTCTGCGCTGTCAATTTGTGATTTTTGTCAAAAAAAAATCTAAAAAACACAACAACAGGGTCGGCGCTTCCTCCCGCGACTGAAGTGGAGGGTTTCCGCGCCATCAATCTATGAAATTCGTTATTTCCACTCAAGAGCTGAATTATTTGATCGGCAAAATTCAAAATGTCGTCCCCCAAAAACCGACAGTTGCTATCCTAACCCATTTTTTGATTGAAGCAAGCCATCAGGGTTTGCGACTGACGGCAACGGATTTGACTGTCGGGATACGATGCAATACAGAGGTCAATGTCTTAGAAGAAGGGGCGACAACTCTTCCTGCCAAACGATTTGCCCAGCTCATTCGAGAGCTCAAGACAGCCAGTTTGGAAATTTCTTCAAATGGTCATCAAGTGACGACTTTAATAGCAGGAACATCCCGTTTCAAATTGCATGGAATGGACAAGCTAAACTTCCCCCACTTACCCGATTGTTCCGACGCTCACGCTTTTTTTATTCAGCAAAAAGAGCTAAAAGATTTGTTTTACCGCACCTCTTTTGCGGTCTCTAAGGAAGATAACCGCTATGTACTGACGGGTCTTTCGATGGAGATTGCCAATGGCGAAGTCACTTTTATCGGAACAGATGGGAAACGCCTTGCTCGCGCCCATCTTTCAATAAAGGTTCCCCCTTCCCTAATAAATCATTCTATTGTTCCCTTAAGAGCTGTTGAAGAAATGATCAAAAATCTGACTGACCAAGGAGAGGCAAAGGTCTCTTTAATGGAAGATAAAATCACAATTCAGGCTAATCAAACGCTCATTGTCACTAAACTCTTGTCTGGCGACTACCCCGATATTCAGCGAATCATTCCTGAAAACTCCGATAGTCTTGTTTCTCTCCATCGTGAAGAGCTGATCACTCTTCTTCGCCAAGTCTCATTATTTACAGCCGATCATCATCATTCTGTGCGATTTGCATTTAGTCAAGGGGAACTGAAATTGACAGCAAATACCGCTGATATTGGGGAAGGGGATGTAGTGATGGCCGTTAATTATCAAGGTCCCAAACTTGAAATTGCTTTTAATCCCGGATTTTTTCTTGACATTTTGCGGCATTGCAAGAAAGAGACGGTCACATTGGGGTTAACTGATGCCTACAACCCCGGCGTGATGACAGATGGAGAGCCATTGGGCAAGCTTAACCAAGCCTCTCCTCTATTCATTATTATGCCAATGCGTCTATCAAGCTAAGCGGTCCATGAGCCCTCCCTAAAGGGAGAGACTTATGCAAATAAGCCCGATATTGACCCGCCTAAGCCGTCAGTTTAACTCAGGGCCACGTTAAGAGCAAACAGGCATATTTCAACGGGAGGAGCGCTTCCGAAGGCAGGCGTCTCTTCGCTGTCAATTTATGATTTTTGTAAAAAAAAATCTAAAAAACACAACAACAGGGTCGGTGCTTCCCGCGACTGAAGTCGCGGGTTTCCGCGCCGTCAATTCTTATGAACCCCACTTCCGGAGATCTTGTCTCCAATCGGCGCGCCACCCATGATTATGAAATTCTTGAAACTTTTGAGGCTGGCCTTGTGTTGCAGGGAACCGAGATCAAATCCATCCGCCATCACAGTGTCACTCTTCAAGAGGCCTATGTCAAGGTGTTGAGAGGAGAGATTTGGCTGGTTGGCTGCAACATTGCTCCTTACCGTTTTGGTAATATCCATAACCATGAAGAGATGCGCGATCGAAAGCTCCTCATGCACAAGCGAGAAATCAATCGCTTGAAAGTCGCTACACAGGAAAAAGGACTCACCATTATTCCTCTAGCCTTGTATCTGAAGCGGGGGAGAGTCAAGCTTCGGATTGCAACTGCAAAAGGAAAGAAAAATATCGATAAGCGGGCTAATATCAAAGAGCGGGATGAAAAACGACGCATGCAGCAGGCATTGAAACAGATCTCTTAGCGCATCCGTTAACCCTTGCGCACGCGCGGGATTGCATTTATCTTGCTTTTATACTTCTAAAAGCCGAGAATGAGACGTCGAATTAATATTAATCCACTTACCAGAGAATAAATTATGTTGAATGAAAGAATTGACCACTTCTCTTTTTGTCAGCCTGTTGTATTTACGCTAAGTGATAATCCGGGAACCAGAAACCTTTCAAGATGGGGTTATTACCTGGGCAGCCTGGCAGATCAATATGCTTCTTTGAGTTCTCAGGCATTACAAGTCAATGCTGAATGCATTGATGGCCGTAAAATTTATTTTGAGGTAAAAGCCATTCAAGACATTTCCTGGGATTCAACTGCATTGAAAGTGGCTTCTTGTATTCTTTCCCTTGGTCTTTTCCTGGTCATTGCTTGCATGATTAAAGTGGTTTTTAAACGGCATTTGAATACATGTCGAGTGTTGACCAAGAAAAGCCCTAATGAAGTCATTTCTGAAAAAGAGATCGGAAAAACTCGTATTGTTTTATTATCTGGCTCCGTCATAAACGAAACAACTGAAGTGATTGTGAATGCGGCCAATAAACACCTTCGGGCAGGGGGTGGGGTATGCGGGGCCATTCATAAAGCTGCTGGGGAAGAACCTTTTAACCAGTGTCAAGAGATTTTAAAAACTAAAGGTATTAAACAACTGGAGTGTGGGGAAGCGGTCATCACATCGTCTGGAGACTTAGCGCCTAGAATACGAGCGATTGTGCATACAGTAGGACCTGATTACCGTATTAAAAAGGAAGAGGATACAGGGCAGGCTTTACTTGCCGATGCTTATCGCAATAGCTTAACGCTGGTCAGTCAAGCGGATTATTCCTCGATTTCATTTCCTTCGATTAGTACGGGAATCTATCGGGCACCCCTTAAACAATCTGCGACTACCGCTTTAAAGACAATCAAACGATTTGTTGAAGAGAATCCGAATGCTTTTGAGGAAATTCGCTTTGTCTTTCTCGCCCTTAACAAAGACCCAGATACTGCTCCTGCCTATGAAAAAGCTCTTGAAGAACTTGAGTAAAGGATCACCGCTCCCTAAACGAAGGAGCTTGTGTAAAGAAGCGCGAAGTTGACCCGCCTAAGTCAGTTTAACTGAGGGCTACGTGAAGAGGAAATAGATAGGCACTATGGGATGCTTTTTCAGTGTCACGCTCTACGGCAAATAGTTAAACAGGAATACGGGTTAAGCCAGTCCCACTTGCACATCAACCTTTCCATCACATGGGTCAGGAGACCATGACCAGACTAAGTTGGAGTCCCGGTCAAGGGGGGTCTTCATGTTAGACAAAAATAAACAACCTCTCATCCCCTGCCATCCTGCCCGTACAAGGCCGTTGCTTAAAAAAGGGAAAGAGAGCGATGTTTCCGCAAGGGCCTTTCAGACAGATTTTACTAGAGCGTGCAGAAAATGGCAGATTAAGGTATATACCCCTCCCGGTTAGAAGACCTATGTGCCTACTTTTAACTCAACTTAATTGGATTAAGTTTGATGATTTGAAAGTTATCGCTAATTCTGGACTTTTGCAAAGTTACCTAAATTCACGTTGACACAAGCCAGAGAGCGGTCATTCATTGAGTTTATTTTCTATGTTCTGTTGTCTTTTGCTCAATAGCCCAACTGAAAGTGCTAACAAGAGTCTCTTTTAGCAGAAGTTCCACTTTTTCAGAACTGAAACTCTGCGATTAACTTATAGGTAAAAACAAATCCACTCTAAAATAGGAGCAGCACCCCCGCGTGAAGGTGGGGATGTGCTGTTAATTTTGTGAATATCCATCCAAACGCCTCACTACCGATTCAACAACAACCCTGTTTCTTAAACAGGCAAAAGAGAGAGGGAAATGAAAGGCCTCCTTCTCACCAAGGAGAGGGAAGATCTTTGAAAGGACTCACTCTTGCTAGCCTAATACAGAGAACTTTTGCACCCATAAACAATGCAGCACCTCCTGAATCAGGTCAATATCCAAATGAAAGTCACGACACACAGGAGATAACTAAAGTCGTTAATCCTACGCTTGGGATCACAAATGGGGAAAATAATGAGACGCCTCCTTCCGGTCAAGCAGAGGATAGCCCTTTCATAAGTCTACATCATTCATCTACTTCTGGCAGTCCTTGCCTTTCGCCAATTGTCAGTCATACATCTCATGGGCAACCTCCTGCATCCCAAAATATCAGCCACTCATTTCACTCTGATGAAATAATCACAAGACGTCTACGTCAATCAGGTCAACATCGAATCACGCCAAGTTTACTTAGCCATGCAAGCGGAGATCGCTCAAATGCCATTCCGCCCCTCCGAAATGGGGAAAATAGAGAAAGAAATAAGAGGCCTCCTTCTCCTGAAGCAGAGGACAGCCCTTACAAAAAAATCTGTCTAGGTGACTCATCTGATTCTTGGCGTCCCTCACTATGGAGGGAAGAGCGCGTACAGACAATAGGACAGGCGCAATTTTCACAGCTTGTACCCATGGCGAAGGCAACACCTCATCAATCAGGTGAACATCCAAGAACGCCAAGCTTACCCAGCCATGCCAGCCAAGATCAGATGCCTGCTATACATCTTTCGCAACCTCTGTCTTTCTCTGTGACTTATCCTTCACTTTCCCAGAGCCCTTTTGCATCATCCATACGGAACGGAGCACCTCATCCACTAGGTCAATATCCAATGACGCCAAGCTTACCCAGCCATGCCAGCGGAGATCAGAGTCGAATGCCCGCTGTACATCTTCCACAATCTTTGCCTTCGCCTATTGTAACTGCTTCTCCACTTTCCCAGAGCCCTTTTGCATCTAGAGGGAATGTCGTGAGGCATCAATCAGATCCACACGTAATCATGCCAAACTTATTCAGCAATCCCAACCAAGATAAGTCATGTGCCACTCCATCCCCTCTCTTACCAAATGTTCGGCCTCTGCCACCTGCGAGGCATGTTGCGCTAAACCCCAGCTCTTCACCCGTTAAGACTGATGTAGGCAAGGTCATTGCAGGATGTGTGTTAATCTTAAACAATATCAAAAAGGGCTTATTAATCCATGAAAGCCTATCAATTGCGAGACGGGGAGTTAAACACTTATCAGCAAAAAAAATCTTGTCACTGGTAGAAACCTTTAATGACTTTCATAATATGGCGGTCTATTTCAAAAGTTTACCTAATTTCCCTCCTGAATCACCTAAAGAGTCATCTAGTCAGCAGGAATTTATATTAGCGGCAAACCAAATTTTATCAGACCCAAAAATTTTATTAGACCAAGGCCTTGGGAACTACCTGTCGATGCTAGAGATTTTAAAAGAACACCTGGCATTGACTGAACGTTTACCTCGAAGTGAAAGCTTAAAATTGTTTCAGATTTTCCAAAATCTTGTCTCAGTTGTCCAGCCAAGCTTGACACCCCGAAATTCTAGCTCATCGCTTGCTGGGGCATCTCAATCCCTTTCCCGATCTGCGTTCCCTCAGCAAATGGAAATTGTTGCTCAGCGCAACACTGTTGAATCGTCTGAACAAGCGATCCAAGAACGGAATGCAGCACCTCATCCACACTCATCTAATTCTCGTCGTCCTTCACCATCGAACGAAGAGCTCGTACAGACAATAGGGCAAGCGCAATTTTCACAGCTTGCACCCATCGGGAATGCAACACCTCGTCAATCAGGTGAATGTCGAATGACGCCAGGCTTACTTAGTCAAATCTTTGTCCCTTATTCACTTTCTCAGAGCCCTTTTGTATCATCCATACGGAACGCAACACCTCATCAACCAGGTCAACATTCAATGACGCCAAGCTTACCTAGTCGTCCCAGCCAAATGTCTGTGACTTATCCTTCACTTTCCCAGAGCCCTTTTGCATCATCCATACGGAACGCAGCACCTCGTCGACCAGGTCAATATCCAATGACGCCAAGCTCACCCAGCCATGCCAGCCGAGATGAGAGTCAAATGCCCGCTGTACATCTTCCGCTGCCTTCGGCTATGGAAATTCTTGCTCAGCGCAACCCCTTTGAGTCGTCTGAACAAGCAATCCAAGATATACTGCCGGATCCACTGCTTCCTTTACAACTCAATGATTTAGCTGCAAATAACCTTCTGCTTCAAACTGAAAATATTCGACAGAGAAGATCCCTATTCTCTAGCCATTCAGAAACAGAACTGGCTCAAGATTACTATTGGCTGAGCCTAATCGTTAAAGAGATCGGACTAAAAAAAGAAGAAAAAGAGATAATCAAGATCAATGATAAAAGATTCCGTGCGATTGCCGCAAAATTTCAGGCTTCATTACCCCGATTGGTCGTTTTATTTAATTCTCTGAAAAAAACGCTATTGTTTTTTGAATCTATCTTGAATAAAAATAAATATAATGAAAACGATTTAGTTATGTATATTACATATTCAATTTTTGTGGACTGGCTTAACTCAGAGGATATGGACCTGGGGAGTCTATTTTATTCTTATGACCGACTTAGTTCTTGCGAATTATTTGAAAAAATAAAGGAAAAAACCTCCATGGGTTATGTTTTCAAGACGGAAAAAGAAAATAACATTCGAGAGAGGTTATCGATATACAGGCCATGTATTGGCAGAAGGGAGAGCAATTACACACCTACTTTTGCAGCTATCATATATGCTATGTCGCGAAAAGACTGTCTATTGCATCAGAACAGTAGCGATTACAATGAATTCATGATTAAATTATCAAAAAAATTAGAAAATGAAAATAATCTATTTGCTTCTTTCCTCGATGATCGAAATTTTTTATCATCTAAAGGAATCTCTACCCCTTTTCAATGGTATATTACTGACTGTGAACAAATTCCTTACAGTACTATCACAGAAAAAATTTCTGATCAAACAGAGCAACTCATCGAATACAGAATTATCAGGAATAATAAAAAGCTACGTCAAGAGTTTCTTGAAAAACATCATAAAGAACAATGCATTTACGACGTGCAATTAAATAAGTCAATATGCATGGACTTTTTGAAAAACTCTAAAGGAGGCAAATCCAAATATACAAAAGCGGCTAAAAAGGCTGTCTCTGCAATACTTAAATGGTTGGGGGCAAAGGAAAGCTTATTTGAATATTGCTTGAGAGAACGTATTCAGCTTTCAGCCATGATATCCTACATCGCCTATGCATTGGCGAAAGACAATCTTGATAAAATCACTCGGGAAAAGATTGAACATGCTTGTCAAACATATGAATTTTCCCGATCAGGATCTCCCTTCAAAAGTCCTCCGCTCACTAAGCCCTCTTTGATAGAATTTTATCCTCCTTTCAAGACCGCTGATCGCATTGCCAAATATCTGTTTGAATTTCGAAAAGAGAGCGAAAGGGAAAACGATGACCTTATTTCCTTGTCTTCCTGGTCGTTTTTGCGACACAAAAATATCAAGGGCCTTTCAAGGGGTACCCTTAACATTTGGAAGAAAAAGATGGATTGTATGCAAAAGGCCATCGACGATCCCTCGTCTGTATCTGAGTCTCAAGACATCATGGAAGCGAGTCTATGGATTGGTCGGATCGAGAGATGGGTTAACGTTAACAAAAAAGCACCCTACTCGATTAATAATTTTTGTGTTAAATTTCTCTGTGGTCATGTTATTCATCAAAAAGGCTTCCACATTTGGCTTGGGGTCTTTCTAGGTGGGATTGATGATCAGTGCAATCAACACGAACTGAAAAAACTGGCCTGGGCGCAACTTGTCCGGGAAGCTTATTATCAAGATGATAAAAGTCAAGCTCGACTTTCCAAAATTGCCGATATGCTTCTGCTTGGAAAATAAGATCGTATGGACAAACAGAAGGATTCAATACATTGCTCTACAAATAAGGATAATCTTGGCAACGCATGACAGCTATTGAAGTCTTTAGAGGGTGTTTGGAAAGTTAAAAAAATGGCTAACAATACATCCAGTGTCGATTTTTATCTAAAATTTTTCGAAATGCAAGCCTCAGTGCTGCAGCCTCGAAACAGTTAACAATACCAAAAAGAAAAAAAAAGAGGTGCTATAAGGGTTTTTTATCTATAAGGTCATGCTTCACACAAAACTCGGAGGCATGACTATGAAAAAACCCAAGCCCCTCCAAAGAAAGTCTAAAAGAATCCTAAAAAAAGGAATACAAAGATATCCAAGGAGTTTATCCTCAAAACGATGGAGAAAAATACGAC
>Ga0116226_10000433_pt1 | contig 35482 bp, 28 predicted proteins | sample S1TSphfallax_FD_89692 | JGI IMG/M metagenome (GOLD analysis project Ga0116226, IMG submission 89692) | Host-associated microbial communities from peat moss isolated from Minnesota, USA - S1T2_Fa - Sphagnum fallax MG | ecosystem: Host-associated > Plants > Peat moss > Unclassified | place: USA...
CGCGATCACCTCCGCCTCGGTCACCAGCCGGTGCCGCACCCACGGGGACAATCCCGAGACCGCGCCATGGGCGCCCGGCCCCGAATCGTGGTTGCGGCCGGCGGCGTAGGCCGCACCCATGCGCGGGGTGAAATCCGCCAGCCGGGCGAGGCCCGCGGCGCGCGTTGGCGTCAGCGCGACATGCCGCGCGGCGCGCGCAACCTCGCTCACCGCCAGAGCCCGCGCACGCGTAGAAACATGCGATAGGCCAGCTCGGCCAGAGCGCCGAAGGGCGGTATGGCAAACAGCCGTCCAAGCCACCGAAACCCGGGCATGCCGCGCCAGATTTCCGCAAACGCGGCCGCCCCGTGAACGACCGTGCCGTCCCCCCGCCGCACATGCATCCTAGCCAGCGCCGCCTCCCGCGACAGGCCGGGGCCGATCTCCGCCGCGCCGGCCTGTGCGACATCCACCCAGGGAAACGACTCCCCGCCTGGGCGGTGTTGATAGAAGGCGATTTCGCGCGCGCAGACCGGGCATCCGCCATCGTAATAAACGACCGGAAGTTGCGGCATCAAAGCCGCCTTGCCGCCGCCACCGCGAGGGCGCTGCCGGTGCCCACCAGCCACCGCCACAAATGCGTCAGCATGCCGGCGGGCGCCATGGTTGCGGTCCGCGCCTCGTCGCGATGGTGAACCTCGTCGGCCTGGCAGGTCATAAGGAGTGACCTCAGGGCGCCGCCGGGCCCCTGCGCCGGCAGCTTGCGCAGCTGCGCTTCATAATGTTGATCAACAAAGCTCTCGACAGAATCGATCGTCAGAAAGACGGCGCGCTCTCCCGCCAGCGCGGGCAGAAAACCGGTCAGCCAGCCGGCAACCCGCCATAGTGGCAGCAATAGGCTTCGTTGGGTGAGGGGCAACAATGCCGCGAATAGCGCGAGATGCTGACGTTCCGTCACCAGGTGCGCCTGGGCGAAATCCCGAATCCGGGCGCTGCGGGCGCCGGCCAGAATGCCAAGATATATCATGACCGCGCCGGTCTCACCCGCGTGGTCAGACCGGAGGTCACCCATAAGGCCGGGAATTGCGGCGGCGAGCCCAGCCAAGGTTTCGGCATCCGGGATCGCAGTGGGATCAGAGGGCATACGCTCAGTCATGATCCACATGTCGGCGACGTACGGCATTCTGCAATCGTGGCAACTCCGCCACGTCCGTTTTCCAGTAATCAAGAAGAATGCTCTTACGTCTTGTATTGGCGCTGAGCGGCCGGTCGGTTCACGACGAGAACTGGCCGGGAGCGGCCTGTTCGCTTTAATCAAGGTGGGACGGGGCGGTGGACATTCTCTGCACCGACTAATTATTATCGGTGATTTCACGGGCCACGTATGGCTGAGGAATCGGCCGACCGCATGGACGATCTGCACCTGAAAGGAAGACCGGCGATGAAAATGGTAGTTTTCTACGTGACAAGGGTCCAACGGTTGCGCCCCCTATCTCCACCATTGCGCAATGGAGTTTATAGCCGAGTTTGATCGCGAGCGGCAGGGGAAATCTGACGATGATTTCCGCTGCCGCCGGTTGGGGATGTCGCCCGTCAAGGGCATCCGTTGTGAGTCTTCCCCTTTTCTTTGCCTGCTTATCGGAGTTAAGAACTTCCGTCCGAAATGCCGAACCAGTCCTCGAGAAACAGCGGCGTTGCCGACCCGAAGGCCGCACGTATGTCGCTGGCCACCTGACCATTCTCCTGGCAAGCACGCCGCAGGGCGCAACGAATTTCCGCCTGGACCCAATAATTCCCGCAATCCGTTCCGCGGTAGATTTCGTCCGTGTCGTCGACGGCATTACGGATCATGAAGGTCCGGCCGCACGCCTCGCCAGTAATCAGGCCTGGCGCGAGCATCATGTCCCACGGAGTGCCGCACAGTTGCAGCGAAAATATCTTAACGATTTCCGCAGCAGACGCGTGGACAAGTTGGTCGCAGACGCCAATTTTCATCAGGTCGTCGCAGGCATCAGCACTGAGGCGCCGCTGGCGCAGGAAGTCGATGAGCGCATTGCGACAGCCGGTGAGCGGGCCGTTGCCATGAGCCTTAGCCTCAACGACAAGGTGCGTCGGGACCGCCTGGATAAGGCAGCGCGGGGCGCTCCGATCGTCGCGCAATACCCAGTATTCGTAGTCTCCGCTGCGGAGGTGGCGCTGGTGCTGTTCGGCGAAGCTGCCGCCGGCTAAGCAATTCTGGAACTCGCGCCCAAGCTTGCTCAACTCGAGTTCGGTCGCGATGCGTTGGGCGGTCCAACTACCCGCCAGGGTCAGCCTCGTTTGCGGTGCGCGCGGACGCCCGCGTGCGGCTCGGCGTTCTTCCTTGCGTTTTGCGGAACGATAGGCCTTGCACAGATTTTCCAGGCCGACGAAATCGGCACGCCGGTCCCGCAGTGCGCGAAGCCCGGCGGCGACCTGCGGAGCGGCAACGGTTGGACTTGTCGCCATCCATTTGAAAGTCTGCAAAATGTAGGCAAGACGGTCGAGGAAGCCGCGACCCAGGGATACACGCCTGTTGCGCGCGATCTGGACCGCGTCGGGGGAAGCCGATATCCAAGACAAAGCTGCGTCAGCCAAGTTCGATTCTAGCGAGCGCTGACCTATGCGGCCCAAGCAGCGGCGCTGGATGTTGCGGAAAACTTTCCTTTTGACGATCTCTTCCATTTCGTTCTCGCATCTATAAGGCCAATAGCGAAACGCTATGGCTTAATTTGCGAGATCTACGCTGACTATAGTATGGAAGCAGAAACCCTGATCAAATCGCGCTGCTCACCCTGAATGCTCCAAGTATATAACACTGGTGGACGTAAGATGCAAGTCTTCGAAAGAATTCCTCTTTTCCGGCGGCGGCGGCGATCGGAAAAACACGTTGTTGGTTTTGCGGCGAAACAACAAGATCGTCGGGCGCGAATTCGTAGGCAAATACTTGGTCGAAACACGTCAACTGAGGAATAAGGGCAAGGTGCTGCCGATTGTTCTGCAGAAATTCTCTAAGGTTTGGCAGCCGATTGTGGAAATCCTTGATATTGATAACGCCTTGGCCGCCACCGCCAAGGAATCCCCTATGGCCCAGCCAAATCGGGCTATTTGTTCCTTGTTCAACCATGAACCGTCCGCTGCCATGGCGTTCAGGCGTCATCCGAGCGCCAGAGTGAGGGGAGCTTGGCCGGACAGGGATCGCCGGGATTGGCAACCGACAGACCGGAAACGAATGTGCAGCCCGTTGGATTAAGATGATCGTTTGGCAGGTTGATGTTTGTAGGAAGACCGCCGGTTTCCAAGTGTTGCTCGATTAACGTACCGCGAGGACCGAACCGGGCGCCGAAGTTTAGGTCATCAAGCCAAAAGCACGGGGTTTATATCGCATGGCTCGTGGGTGCCCCCTCGCCTCGCGCTGATTCTGCAATCGAGGCCGCTATGTCCGCTGTGCCGTCCCGCGAGCCGAGCATGCGACCGTCCCCGCCTCGCCAGGCTGTGCCGGGTGAACTGCCGTTGCAAGAGACCGAGCCAGGTCGAGAGCAGTGATAGTTAGCCAACGGCGCTTACGTGCCGCCGTTTCCGATTCTCCAAACCGCAATGCCAAGCTTTTTGGCCTTGTCGGCGAGGTTGTCCTGAATGCCCTTGCCCGGAAACACCACGACCACAATCAGCAGAACCTCCCGCATCGCGTCGTTGCGTTTGAAGGGCGCTGCCTTGGCGTGCCTCGACCAGTCTGGCTTGAAGGCGATCCGCGGCACCTTGCGGCGATCGGCCCAGCGAGCGGCGATGCGTTCGGCGCCCTTCGGTCATCCGCCATGCAGAAGGTCCATGTCGGGGTGCTTGGCGTAGACCCGGTCGAGCCGGTCCCAGATCAGGTGGTGGTCGTTGAAGTCGAGGCCGCCGGTGATGGCGATCTTTGGGCCGGCCGGCACCCGCATCTCGGTCTCGGCCCGGCGCTTGGCGGCGACAAAATCGCGGCTGTCGATCATGGCCGATGTCAGCGTGCGGTGGTTGACCATCGATCCTGAGCGGGCGCGCCAGGTCGAGCTCGTGTGGCGTTCGAACTGGTCGGCGGCCAGGTCGCGAAGGAATTCGAGGCAGCTCCGGCGCTGATCAGCGCTTGCCCCTCTTCGATGAGGCGTTCGAGTTCAACCAGCCACGGGCTAAGCAGCCGTGGCAGCGCACGGAAAACTCCGGGCTAGAGCATCATCCGACCGCACGGGGTTACCCGTCGGATAAAGATGCTCGCCAAAACAAAGAGCTAGAGCATTTTTCGAACGACTGCACTGACCCGACGCGATCGGAAAATGCTCTAGCCAGCAACAATGGCTTCAAGGCCCCCCCCCTGAATAAGGGCAGTCGTCCCACTCCTCGAACGCGCCCACCCACCAAAGGCGCCGCCAAGAATAGGCGGCACAACCCGTGATCACAGACATGTTACATACGCGTTAAGTTGTTCTTTACAGGCAGAAACAACCATAGTAATATATATAGAATAAATTTACAATTTAGAGTTGTAGTCGCACGCGCTAAGGACGACGTAATTTTTAGACATTTGGAGGTTTTCATGAATTATAGAAATCGAGATTGGATGCACTTTGCTCCCATATTGACAACTCTCATGGCGGGGACGATCCCCCTCGGTTCGGTAAAAGCACAATCCTGCCCGGCCCCGCAACCTGCATCAAATATGAGACTGGTTTTCGACTCGGAGTTGAAAGGAACGGCTCTGAACACAACCCAATGGAATCCATTTCCAAATGAGCCGGTCACGATAAATGATGAGTTGGAGGAGTATATACCGGCCGAGGTCAAGTCGAGTCCGTTACTTGGCCTTCGTTTAGTTACACAAAAGCAACCATATATGGGCAAAAATTACGTTTCTGGTGAGGTCTCGACGCGGGGACTTTTCTCTCAGGCGTATGGTCACTTCGAGATGCGTGCCAAGGTGCCACAGGCGGATGGAATGTGGCCCGCATTCTGGCTACTGCCGGAAAACAACGCCTGGCCACCGGAGATAGACATTCTCGAATACATTTATGCGCCATATGGTGCAAAGCCAACTGCGTCGCAAAATTTATCCCATGCAACGGAAACCTTGATCTGGAAAACTGCAAACGGATCTAATCAATCATCAACAGCCACCTCTACGCCGATGAACTGGGGTGCTCAATACCACAATTATGCCATCGACTGGCGGCCGGGTTCACTTGTCTGGGAAATCGACGGTAAGGTCGTTGACTGCGTGATAGACACGCCCTCGACCGGAACACGCGTGCCCAATCAGGCGATGTTTATGATCATAAATGATGCGATATCTCATCCTAATGGTTGGGCTGGCACGCTTCAGGCCTCCCAAAAATTGCCGATCGAATTCGACGTCGCTTATGTGCGCGTATCGCAGTTCAAAGATGTGCCTGCGGGCGCTCCTTTGGTCGGCGCTGTGCGTAACACTACGCTCTCGAGTGCTAAAGTGCCGCCTGGCGGCACCGTGACGATCATGTCTAATCTTGTTGTCGGAAGCACCGCCCTAGGCGATAGCGTTAGCTCCATACAAATCAAGTCTTATGATGGTTCGAAAACATTCGCCACCCTGAAGGCAAGTGCCTATCTAGCTGCAAATACAACAAACCCGATTAGTGTTTCTTACACGGTACCGGCCTCCATGGCGCCCGGTATGTATGTCGTGTCGGTTTGGACCTCCTACAACAATGGGGCGGATGACTTCTACAACCCAGAGGCTCAAGTTATTACGGTAACTTGCCCTCCTTCCGAATAGGAATGGAAACTCTAGAGCTGATCCGACCGCACGGGGTTACCCGTCGGATAAAGAAGCTCGCCAAAACACAGAGCTAGAGCATTTTCCGAACGACTGCACTGACCCGACGCGATCGGAAAATGCTCTAGCAGGCTGCGGAAAGACCCTTCCCCCAACCAGTTACGATTTGATTCTATAGCGGCTTACGAGAAGAGACGCTGATGTGATGCGTGGTCGGGATCGTCAGGCGGGTAAGCTCTTCAGTTACGTCAAACCTGAGGCGCTGGTGCCTGCAGATCCTCAGCTTCGAACGATCAAGCGTTTGGCTGATGCGGCGCTTGACCGTCTGTCTTCAGACTTCACAGCCATGCCGGATACTCGGTCAGCCTGCGTGTTCGCAAGCACATTGAGGAAGGCTTTGGCTGGATGAAAACCGTGGGCGGCTTGCGCAAGGCGCACCAGTGCGGCACCTCGCGCATCGGCTGGCAATTCACGCTAACGGCGCCGCCTATCATTTGGTGCGCATCCCAAAACTGCTAACCGCGGCGTAATTCATGCTCAGAATCAGTCCGAAATCCGTAATCTTTCCTGTAGAGGCGGAAAAACTGACCAATTAGCCCCGCATGGCAGACCAAAAATCACCGTAAACCATAACAATCTCGGCAAATTCACGCCTGTTTGCGTAGCCTGCTAATGCATCCAATATGTTCCGAGTTACTTACGATCGCCCCACGGGTACTGGTCGTTTAATATGCGCCCCTCCGGCTCAAAACCACAAATACGGTTCTTACGAGGATGGATATGTCGAGCCAAATCGTCCAGTTACTGACGTACCATGTGTCAAGTTGCACACGGCGTGCGTAGGACGTTGTACTTCGCCCGCTCACTTGCCACAAACCCGTAACACCCGGCCGAGTCTCGCAATAATAGTCAAACTTACTTTCGTAGCGGCAAACCTCGGCCTGCAATATTGGTCTTGGACCGACCAGGCTCATATCCATCCGCAACACATTCCATAACTGAGGCAACTCGTCGAGGCTTGTCGCTCGAAGCAAGCGCCCCACTCGGGTCACGCGCGGATCGTGCCTCAGTTTGCGGTAAATTTCCCATTCCTGCGCGGCCTCTGCATTGGCGGCGAGATAATCGCGTAGTATCTCGTCGGCTTTTACCGACATCGAACGGAATTTGAGGCATTGGAAAGACCGCCCTCGGCGCCCGATCCGCGACTGAGCATAGAACACGGGGCCACCATCAGCACGCACTGCAACCGCGATCGCCGCGAATACTGGAAGTAACACGATCACCAACAGGCCGGCTATCAGGAAATCGAAAAGCCCCTTGAATACGCGAGCAGGGGGATGGGCTAAATTGTTACAATAACTGAGAAGGAAACGATCTTCACCAAGAGTGCGAAATGTATCGATGGCTGAAGCGGGTAACCCGGAAAACCCAGAAAACGTAGAAAGGGGAATCCGTTGATCAATGATGCATTGAGCAACTTTCCAATCCCGCTGACAGTCCATCGGCGCTGCCAATATAATACGCTCCGCGCCACGCCGTTTCAGCAGATTGATCCAGTTTTCCGGTGGCTGGTCAGGCAACCAATTATCAATTCGCAGCAAATCCACAGCGCGAAAATTTTTCAGTTTCCGCCTCTGCAAAGCAGAATGCGCCGCCTGAATTCCGTCACTGTCACCAACTATAATCACGGGGATTTGCCAAAACCCCGTCCACGCCAAAAGGAATTTAGTAAACCCTCGCCCCCCCAGTATCGCAGCTGGCAAAAGAAGCAAGGGCACTGCGATCAGCAATTTCGGAAATGCATGCCAGTTTAAAACGACTATTTCGACGGCCAGGAATACTGTGATGACGGATGTTTCAATTACTTGCCTAGCCTCCGTCCACGACGGTAAACGTCGCGTGTAGTGACCGCATAACAGAAATATCAGCAAAAGGCACCCAAGCGGAGCCAAGGCAAAACACGTCTCTTGCAGCGGAGATGCAGGAATATTGGCAACATCAACCGCATCGTCCCAGCCCTGCCAATGCGACGCTCTTTGCTGATAAACCATCAGCAGTGCCAGAAAACACGAAACCATTGCGATCGCGTCACTGGCCACGAGCGTCACCGCGCCGAGAAACGCTCTATAAGCCGCAGACCTTACTGGATTTAACGAAAATACCAGCCTCGCGCCGGGCTGGTCACAATCGTCATTTGCAGCGTTGGAAAGATTGTTCGAGTCATCAAACTGCGGTCTCAAAAATCTTAGATCGGAAATCACTGATCCTTCGATATCTGTTTGCATGGCCCCTACTCGCCCGTTTGCTGTCAGTCTCTGCAATTGGAAAATGATATCGATAGCCGAGATTTCATTTCGCTCCTGCGCCTACTTGCTCTCCCTAGACACTCGTTGTTTGTTTTTTTAGCCCGTCTTCGCAGGTGCAGCAATAACATAAACGGCTTCCAACGATTTAGTGAAGAATATTTAATTTGCTCGAGCAACCAATCTTAGCGAGCGTAAAGTTGATGTGATTTCCATCGGATGCACTCTTATCGATCAGAAGTCTGCCCAAGCGCTGTGCAAATTGGTATTGTGCAGCCAGCCCACCATCCCCTTTTGTTCTTGAATTATTTGCAAAATCCGCTGTCTTGAATTGTTGCCGGCGCTTGTTTGGTACGTGAGCGGCGTGATCACGGGCTGCAGATGTTACGGCAAAGGGCGCGTACGTGCCGCCTCACGGCACTGGCTGGCGGTGGTGTATGCGGACGGCTGAACCGCCCGTGTCGCGGTAAAGTGAACAGATCATTACGATAGTGCACTACAGGTGGCGGCGAGCCGAAACCGGCAAGATTTGCCAGTCCGGCCCGCGCTCGGGCGCCTCTTGCCGTCGCCATCACGCACGCGATAGCTCGTCACGCGAGAGCCGTACGGTGCCGAACAGCATTTCCACACATGTCGTCACAACGGTCACACTCGGGTCGTGCACCTAAAGTGATACGCTCACTCTCACCAGCACCGCCGACCTCGCGCCCAATTCGTCCGGGGGCAACGGGATCGTCGCACCCGCTTCGCTTTCAGGCGTGGGGATAACTAATAGTGGCCGCATCGTCGCCGGCGGCGGCAACACGAGTATGGCCAGCGGTATCGGCGTCGACATGCTCCGGGCGGGAACGCTGGTCAACCTGCTCCATCATTGAAGCCGGTTATAGCGGCTCAATCGGCCTGCCTCTCGGCGGCGCCAATGTGGTCCTGGACCATCCTGAAGCATCGAGCGCTAGAGCATGATCCGGGCAAGTGCGATCAGCCGCCGGATAAACATACTCGCAAAAACAAAGAGCTAGAGCGGGATGCGTCCGACGAAACCGATCGAATCATACCGCATCCCGCTCTAGCGGGCTTATGTCGCGCGGCGCTGGCGGCGCGGGGTTGGTTCTCAGCGCCGACACGATGACGAACGCCGGCACCATTACGGGCGGTGCAGTTGGACATGGCAACATTGCCAACGGCGCGACCGGCATTGCAGTAAGAATTGTCTGGCTCGCTCCCCACTCGGAGGCCCTGACACGGAGCTGTGCCGCACGCGCAGGAATGAAAGTCTTTTGGTTCTTTCTTCAGAAAAGAACGCCTTACTTGCAAGGCCTCGAATTGCCTCGTTTAATTTCCAGGCCGACTCGTTCCAGTTCCTAGACCAAATAATCAGTGTGTGCTGTTGGGAAGCTCTTTCACTAACTCTCGGAGTACAGCAAGTTGCGCAGTATCGTTGATTGGCAAACGGGCCAAATCCGCGTTCGCAGCAATATTTTTGGACCTGCCGGACGAGAAAAGCACTATGCCATGCGGGTTCGAGGCAAGGGCTTCAACCAGCAATAGCCGTGCAAGAGCGGTGGGGTCCCGGGCATCAATGTTAAGTTGGAGGCTCCATCTTTGCGCTGTTTCCGGCCGTGCTGCCAACCACCCCTGCAACTGATGGAACCGCTTGCCGAGACAGGAGTGGGTTACGACCAGGCGCGCGGGGTCGCGAGCAAAGTTTGATATGTTTGGTTCCCAGACATTACTGGCGAATTGCACGATGCAAGCAAGCGCCGGCGTATCCGACATTATCTTTACGGTATCGGAAAAGTCAGACGCTATTCCGAACGATCTGATCTTGCCGATCCGTTTCATATCCTCCAGCCAGACCATCAGAGCCGCATTCGTTTGGGTGGGCGCAATCTCGTGCAATAGAAGGATGTCGAGGTAGTCAGTTCTCAATTCTCGTAGGCTGGTGTCCAGGCTGGCATTGAGGGAGGGCAGGTCGAATACGCCCAAGCGGGCGCCCAAAGGCGGAATGTCGAGGATTTTACGTTGCAGGTCTGGGAAAGCGCGCAGGCCGATGCCCGCCGCCTTCCTGGCGACACGGACAGGAACCGACCGCGATGGCGGCAGAATTCCAGCTTTGCTGACCAGAATCATGCGGTGGCGGTGTTCAGCTGTCAGGTGCCCCAAAACACCTTCGGCCTCTCCGGATCCGTACATGCGTGCGGTATCGAAATATTGAATGCCAGACTCGAGGGCTGTAAGCAGGAGCTGCTCGGACTCCTTTGGGCTCAAAGGGCCAAGCAGAGCTGCGCAGCCAAATCCAACACGCAAAATATCGGGGGGCAGGATCGTACCGATCGCCTCTTCACCGGTTTGTCCCTGCTGGGCGTTGGGTGCAATATTAGACATGTTCGTCATATGCGCGGATATAATCGATTTCCATGATAGCGGGGAAATGCGTGCTGCTGTCGGGGTCGCCGCCCCATCTGCCGCCGACAGCTAAATTTGCCAAAATGTACATTGGTGTATTCAATTCAGCCGGTGTAGGAGCGACAGCGATCTGACGGTCATCGAAATACCATCGGATTGCATCTGCCTGCCAACTAACCCCATAGGTATGAAAATCCGCCGACATATCATCTACCATCGTCACCTTCTGAGTGACGCGACTACCATTGACGAATTTTTTTTGCAGCACCGTCGTGTAAAGCTTATGCATATCTTTACCGAGCACTTCCATGATATCAATCTCTGGTGGCCAGCCTTGTTTCACAGGCAACAACCAGAACGCTGGCCACAGCCCTTTGCCTGGCGGCAGCCTTGCGCGCATCTCGAAATATCCATATGTCTGTTTGAAGGAAAATTTGCTTGTAATCAAGCCAGACGTGTAGGGCAAATTCCAAACCCGCGGCAATATGTCAGATGGCGTAGGCTTCGCCTCAATACTTAGAATTCCGTTTTTCGTAGAAAATGGATTAAGTCCGATTGGCGGGCCGCCGTCGCTGCCACCAAATTCCGGATCCATGTAAACCTGTTTCTCGGCATTCCCTTTCAGCGATCTGTTGTCGATTGATAAGGGGCCGCCCGATCCGAATACCGTGCGCCAAGTGCCGTGATTGTTCACGTAACGGTCGAACTTGTTAAAGTCGTCGTTGAAAGTCAGAGTTAGCCTTCTGCGATCGAGACGCTCCTCACTAGTGTCGGCATGCGCGAAGCGGGTTGATACTGCAGCGGGCAAAGCCAGAAGTAGCTTTCGCCTATCGATCCAATATTGCAATCTCGTCACCCCTTTTGTCTGGAAGGATGTTCAATCAGGTGTTTTCGCTTGAGGCATCACTGTGTCGATGCTTGGACAACACTCGGTGCATAGCTCATCTGGTAATCCGTCGACGGCGAAGCTGGGGCAAGCCTGCCTTGGCGCGCATAGATCCAGACGCCGGCTAAAGCTATTGTAGCGACCGTGAAAGGAAAGCCAAAATCCACCTCTAGATATGTGCGCTGAATTGTAAAAAGAAAATAACCCAAAAAGGCAGCGGAATATATGCCTGGCCGCTTGAGCGCCTGCGCCAGAACGAAGCCAAATACAGCAAAAATCGTGAACATTATCAGAAATGCGCCGATAAAACCGAGATCTACGGCATAATGCCAGAAGGTATTTTGAAACGTCAGTCCCGCGCGCGAGATAATTTTCTCTGCTTTCCAGAGATACTCCGGCTCCGGATTGCTCTGCACCCAGAAATCATAATATCCAATTCCAAAAATCGGTTTTTCGCTGAGATATTGCGCCGCGCTGTCCCAAAGGATTGTACGGCCGGTAAGCGTTGCGTTTTTGCCCAACGCTTGGAGGATATCGTTGACCGGAGGTGCCGCGAGTAACCCCACGCCGATCGTCAGTAAGCCGATCAGTGCGGTGCCGGCGAACAGCACCGATCTCGTTGACTTCGCGATGGACTGGCTGGCTATGATGAGAAGTTCGACTGCCAAGGCAAGCGTCAGCGGCAAAACCGTCGCTATGGAGCGGGCCTGCCACACGATGGATAAAGCGGCAGGTATGCTAACGCCGGCTATCATTCTTAACGCCAGCGGCTGCCCGCGGTCTAGTAGAACTGCCGTAGCCAAGATTATGAGAACGCCATCATGCTGGGCTTGCTCGTTCTTGGAAGCATATATTCCGATGAGGGCTGTTGTATTGGTCAATCCCACCGCCGCCGTATTGCCGCTTATCAGGCTGCCGGCAGCACCGGTGCATTCACTCAACATAAGGGCAGAGACAAAGTTGCGAATGTCGAGTTTGTGGGCAGCGATAAGCGCTATGGCGACAGTGATGACAAGTTCGATTGCTGCCCGCCCAGTGATTAGCACGTCCTGCGTCCAGAAAATCGAGAGGCACGCCCAAGCCGGAAACAACCAAGGCAGAAATGCGCTAGAGGCCGCCCGAAACGCCCAGACAGGATCGGCCATCAAATAGCCGATCCATACCAATAAAAAGAGCCCGGCACCCACGGCCGGCGGCATCTCGTATTGATAGACCAGGCCAATGCTGCCGATTGCCAGCGCCCACCAGGCCGGCTCTACCCATGGGACAGATTTGGCAGTCGTCAAAGTCGTGTCAGCCTTGAAGAGCGTCATCTGCCCTCCTTGAACTGTTGTCCGCGCAAACCAAATCCGCCGGCGCTTGCTTAAGAGTTGACCGTAGCCAATCTGCAAGTCGAACGGCCAGTGCAACGATGCTGAGGGTCGGATTAGCATGGCCACCTGTTGAGAACACGGAACACCCGGCAACATATACATTGTGAGTGCCGTGCACGCGGCACTGCGCGTCCACAACGCCGTGACGCGGGTCCTCCGACATTCTGGTGGTGCCGATATGGTGGTAGGTGCCCGAGAGTTCATCGACCGTAATCGGGCTTGCATTTTCAAGCCACGGCAGCGGTTGCAACTCCCCCAATTGGGCTTTGCGAAATGCGGCGGCGGCAAAAGTGGTAAAACATTTGGCTGTCCTGCGTTCCAGTTCCGTCAGACGCCAGTCAACGATTGCCCCGCGCTGTCCAAGCACGTCGCGCTTGTCGCTTAGTGTCACCCGGCTATCCGCGTTGGGAACCTGCTCGAGATCTACGAGAAGCGCCGCTTTTTGAAGACGCATAAGGGGTGGAGCGCTGCGCCCAAGCCTGCGCGATAGGTTGGACAGTACGGAGACCGGATCAAGAGCAGCCCGGGTAAAGCCGGCCGCAGCCGGAGTGAATTTACGCTGCCGTGCTGAAGCGACAGCAGCCTTGAAACTGCCCCAGCCCCGCGACGTATCTTCGTCAAAGGAAAGAATGGCGCTGCAATTGAGCAATCCATGCCGGCATTGCGCAGATTCAGACAAGGCAAGCCCGAATTCATGCTGTATGCCATCGCTTTCGGGGAAGATATTGAACATGGCTTGAAGCACTGCAGCCTGTTCACGGGTGGGCGTCCATTCAGCGGTTCGTCCGCGTGGATGTTGCATCAGGTAACGCCCGACTTGGCCGTAAGCATTGCCAAGTCCTCCCGGCACCGTCTCAGCGCTCTGCAACAGCAGTCTGGCGTTTTCAATCCCGCCGCAACACAATACAAATGCTCGAGCGGTCACCGTTGCGTGCCGGCCAGTCAAAGATGCAACTGTAATGGATTTGAGGGTGCGGCCGGTTTCATCGGCCGCAAAGGCAATCGCGTTTGCATGAAGGAGCACGCGCATATCGCCACTTGTGCGGAGCTCTTGCCGGTATGCGACACCCCAATTGAGAGACATGCCTCGGCTCTGAGGTGCGTAGCGCCATACGAATTGTTCTAATTCTTTTGAGCTGAGCTTGGCATCGATGTGGCCCGGCACCTGGCCGTGATGGCTTTCGGGCTGCCAAGGCCGATTGAACCCGCATAGGCGTTCTGCACGCGGATAAAAGGGAATCAATGCGTCAAGGTCGATCGGCCAGCCGGACGCTGGAATCCAGGGACGTGACGCAAAATCTATGGGATCCAACCATGCGCAGCGCCCGGTCCAGCGGCTTGTGGATCCACCAAGCTGGCGATACCTCCCGACGTCAAGATCCATTGGATGACCGATGCTACAGCCACGATATAACGCCTGCGTATCGTCTTCGAATTCAAAACCACCACTTTCTACCAGGTAGATCGTCAGGCCGGAGTTGATCAACTCTTTTGCGATGCTGATTCCCGCCGCCCCCCCGCCGACGATACAAAGATCGGCAAACAGAGCGCTACGGTCGGGAAGCTCACGCAAGTCGTCGATCATTGACCCTCTGCCTCGCGCTGGCATGCATCGATCTTGTTCATCCGGTCCATCTGGCAAATAGCAATATCATTGAGTGCAAATGTCGAGGAATGGTCTCGGTCGGAACCGATATCCTCATACTGAAGGAAACACAAAATGGCAAATGACTTCAGATGTTTCCTTTAAGACGGCGTTTGCGGCCAAAGCGTATCATGCTAAAACCGAGTGGAAAAATTACGACAGGAGTTGCAGCCGTTGAATAAGCCGATGCCCCCTTTGGTAAGTGTCATCATGGCGAATTTTAATGGCGGCCGCTTTCTCGCGGATGCCTTGGCGACCGTAGCGGGACAGTCGCTGCGTAATATCGAAGTGATCGTCATTGACGACGCATCCACGGATAACAGCTGCGATCTGGTGAAGAAAGCGGCAGTGCAGGACCCAAGAATACGTTTGCTCGCAAACACCAAGAACGGCGGTCCTGCAAGCGCACGCAACCTCGGGCTTGATGCTGCACGTGGCGATTGGCTTGCGGTGATGGATAGCGACGATCTGATGCATCCGGAGCGCCTCGCCAACCTGGTTGACACAGCGGAACGCGATGGTGCTGACATGATCGCCGATAATCTCATGATGTTCCACGATGATGCCTCAGCCCCGCCAAGCCGCTTCCTGCCTTACAATGACGCACAATGGGTCGATACACCCCGTTATATCCGATCAAACCAGCTGTTCGTAAGCGCGGGGCCCCCACTCGGTTATCTCAAGCCGGTCATTCGCGCCAAGCTAATACGCCGTGGCGGATCGCGATATGATACAACTCTGCGGATAGCAGAGGACTATTATTTTGTGCTCGGCCTGCTTGTTGCCGGCGCGCGCTTCCGCCTGGTGCCCGATCTGACCTATTTCTACAGGCGCCATACCAGCTCCATTTCACACCGGCTCTCAGCCGCGACATTACAACCCATGTTGCAAGCAGATTCGACTCTACGTGCCACATTGGCCAGTCCGCAACCAGACATTCTAGCCGCGCTCGATGCCGTTCGGCGGACAGTCGAGACGGCGCTCGCATTCGATGGCCTGGTGGGCGCGCTGAAGCGGAAGCAGCCGCTGCGCGCGCTGCGCCTGGCCGCGGCAAATCCCCGTGCCGCAGCCCTGCTGCGGCAACCAGTGCATGACAGGCTGCGCCGATTGTTGAATTCGCGTGCAGTTGCACCGGCTGCCCGCAAGCCCAGCGGCCATCCGAGCGTCTGCGTGATGTCGCGCCAACGGGTCACCGGCAGCACGAGCGGCAGTTCGGCCTATTTGCTGAGCCTATGTGCGGCACTGCGCGGCCGCGGGCATGAGGTGCATTTGGTGTGCCCTTCGCCCGGTGTGTTTGGCCGCTGGCCGTGGGTGCGCTTCGGTGCCGAAACAGGTGTTTTCAACTCGATCACGCTCCGCGGAGCCTGGCGGTTCGGCAGGGTGTTCATCGCGCGCGATCCGCGTATTGCCGTGCGCGCCCTACTGACGGTGCTCGACCGATTAGGTGCGCGCATTGGGCTCGGTGGCGGCAACCGTATCAAACCGGCGCCATATTCGGTAGGCCTGCCCTGGACTGTGGAAGACAGACTGTTCGTGGCGCGCCATGCGCCGCCAATTGCCGATTTCATCCTGGCGGATTACGCCTTTCTCACGGAAGGTATCGCCTACACGTTACGGCCCCGTGCAAACAGTGCCGTGGTCATGCACGACTTGTTCTCCAGCCGGGTGGAGCAGTTCAAAACCTCCGGCGGCACCGCGCCGCTCCTGCACATCACCATCGAGGATGAGCTCACCTTATTGGCGCGCGCGAAGGCCGTTATCGCCATTCAGGCTGCCGAAGCGGCCATCATCGCCGCCAGGCTGCCGGAAAGGCGGGTTATCACCGCACCGATGGCAGTTTTTCCGGTCGCCGCCCCGCAGCCGGGAAACGGCGCAAACATGCTGTTCATCGGCAGCAACACCGCGCCCAACGTCACCGGCCTGGCCTGGTTCATCGATGCGGTCTGGCCAACTATTCTCGCCGCCACGCCTGGGGCTACGCTCACAATCGCGGGTGCTGTGGCCGACGCCTTCATCGGGCACGCCCAAATTCCCGGTTTTCGATTTCTCGGCCCGGTTGCTGACCTTGCGCCGCTCTATAGCGCCGCTTCCGTGGTCATTTCGCCTCTACGCGCTGGATCGGGCCTGAAAATCAAGCTGGTTGAGGCGCTGGGCCATGGCAAGGCGATCGTGGCCACGCCGGTGACCGTGCAGGGCGTTGAATCCGAAGTGGAACATGCCGTCAGTGTGGCAGACGATCCGGCCGGCTTCGCTGCGGCGGTGCTGACCTTCCTGGCCGATCCGGAGCGCCGGCGCGCGTATGGGGAATCGGCGTTACGTGTGGTGGCACAGCATTTTTCGGTTGAGGCCTGTTACAGGGAACTTCTTGCTTATGCTGGTGAGGGGCTTTTTCGGCAGCACAGCGAAAAATGAAGCAAGGCCTTCTTTTCTTCGGAAAAGATCATCTTGCCTCTCTGTGCTGTGCTAAAGCATGATCCGGGCAGGTGCGATCAGCCGCCGGATAAACATGCTCGCAAAAACAAAGAGCTAGAGCGGGATGCGTCCGACGAAACCGATCGAACCATATCGCATCCCGCTCTAGAGCATTTTCCGATCGCGTCGGGTCAGTGCAGTCGTTTGAAAAATGCTCTAGCTCTTTGTTTTGGCGAGGATCTTTATCCGATGGGTAACCCCGTGCGGTCGGATGATGCTCTAGACGGCGGAACTCCCGGCCTTTGCAAGGACATGCGTGCTTCGATTATGTGCTGCCACCTCCTCCAGGCGGGCCATCATGCGGTCTTGCAGGCGCTCGCGTGTGCCCTGGGCGCTCAGCTGCGTCGCACCTTTGGCCATATCAACCAGTGCTGCGGCGGTGCGCGCTGGCTTGTATCCCAGAAGCGGCTGCAGAAAGCGTTTTTTCTGGATCTGCGATTTTAGTCTGCTCCGCAGTCCGGATGGCTTGGCGGATTTCGCCGCCAACCGGTTGTCGAACCCGGAAGCGGCATTTTCACGCGTGAACTGAGCCGTCTTCCCCCAGATGCATGGGCCTTTCCCCTGCTGCAAAATCTGCAGCGGATTTGGAGGCGGCACATATGTCAGATTGAACGGGATATCGAGGGAGAGGCACCAATCGATGAACTTGGTTGACCCAAAATTGCCGGACGTCGCAAATACGCTCCATGGAATGCCATACGTGTCCGCGAGAATTGCGCCGTGCAGGGATTCGGTCAGCACAAGGCTTGCAGCGGCGATCTTGGCAATCACCTGGCGTGGTTCGGCCCTGGGGTCGAGTAGTTCAAAGCCGCTCAGGGTAACGGCTTCGGCCCAGCCCGGATAATCGAGCGTCTGGAAATGCGGGATCACCAGTGTTCCGCCGCCGGATCCGGCGGAGTTCGGGAATCCTTCGGCTAAGGGTGTAAGAATCGCGCCGTCAGTGAGGGCGACATCGGGCGGCAGCCCGAGCAGTAAACAGGAAATGGGGCCGCGAACGCACCAATAGGTTACATCGCGGCCGCGCCAGTTTTCTACCGGATCGTTGCCGGCACCACTCGAGAATACATGAAGTTTTGCGGCCGGATCGCAATTCAGCCCGATAATCGTGCCTATGCCGACAAAGGCGGCGGCGGGATCATCGTCGATCAGATCAGGCTTCAGGGCACGCCAAAGCACGGCATTAAGATCGTCGCCGAAATTCGGGACGGCGCCACGATATTGGAGAAGGTGCATGGCCTAAAATCCCGGATTCGGTTGCGGCACTGCGCCCGGCTAGGCCGAGCCGATCGCTTCGGCCGATGCAGCCGCAGTCTGGCGCGCAGCCTTGGCAATATAATCGCCTGCGCGCAAGGCGAGGGCCATGATGGTGAGGCCCGTATTCACCGCGCCGGCGCTTGGAATCACCGACGCATCCATAACAAAAAGCCCGTTTATGCCGTGCACCTGGCAGTTGCGATCGACGACGGAGGTTTGCGGATCGTCGCCCATGCGCGCGGTGCCGGTTTCATGCCATAGATAGGGGGCCCGGCGCCGCGCCACGCTGAAATAACCAGCCTCCCGGAACAGGGCAATTGCGATGCTGCGCAGTTTCGCGAAGCTTGCCAGATTATAGGCCGGCAAAACCTTGTCCTTCACCGTATCGCCGTCGAACACCAGGCCGCTTTCGCGTGTTGGCAGGGCTTCGGCCATATAGAAACACGTGATGCTGCGTTCGCCGACGAGTTTGGCGAGCGGTCGTTGCAACCGCCCGGCGACTGTCCAGAACGGGGTTTGGCCGCCTGTCTGGATGACACCGAGCGGAAAATTCCAATCGGACGCGCCATGATAAAAACTGTTGATCGCAAAATCCTTTGTATGAGCGGCGGGGAGTTTTCGCAGGCCCATGATCGGGAACACCATGCCCACGGCATGCCCGGCGAGATAGCGGCCGAGTGAATCGTATGTGTTGCCCAGCCCCTTCGGATGGCGGTCGGTGCGTGAGCGGCGCAGCAGCAAGGCAGAGCCAGGAAGGCCGGCACTGACCACAACGATCGGGCATTCAACGGTTTTCTCGCCTTCAGGGGTTCGCAACACCACGCCGCGTGCCCGCGTGCCGGTTGGGTCGATGAGTATGCGCAAACACTCGGTCTGGCTTGCCAGATGTAGATTGCCAGTTGCCTGCGCCGCCGATAATGCGGCTGTTTCAGCATCCATTTTGGCGTCCGTGGGGCAGTAATAGGCGTCGCATGTTGTGCACATGGTGCATGTGCCGCCGGCCCGGTAATCCAGCGCCCGCGGAATGGGGCAGGTTTGCGCACCGGCGCGTTGCAGGCGCGCGGCGAAGTTTTGAACCAGCCTATCCTGTGGCAGGGGAGGAAACGGGTAGGGGCTTTGCCGCGGCGGCTCGGTGGTATCGCCGGCGGCGGAGCCATGCACGCGATACAGGTCTTCGGCCTGGCCATAATAGGATGCGAGATCGTCGTACCGGATTGGCCAGGCGGGAGAAACGCCGTTTTCGTGTTGAACCTCCAGAAAATCGCTTTCGCGAAACCGATAGAGGGCCGCGCCATAATATTTTGTCTGGCCGCCGACGCAGGAGAGTGGCTGCGATGCGTCGGTGAGTTCGTGGTAGAGAAAACGCCCCCTGGGGGCCGAACCGCTGTCCTGCTTTGGGCGAATGCGGCTGCCGCGCTCGACGAGCAAGGTTTTGAGGCCGTTGCGTGTCAATTGGCAGGCAAGGGTGCTTCCGCCAGCACCGCTGCCGATAATGATGGCGTCAGGACGTAGCATCTTTGCTGAAAAACCAGGGCTATCCATGATATGGGCTATGCTGCTGCAGCCGGCGCGTTGAACACCTGGGCCGCGCAAGACTCTCCAAAGAAGAAAAACTCATGCCATTGCAGAACGCAACAAAAAGCGCCGCGCGGCGTCTCGAGCCGGTTTTTCGAACAAATAGTGTACGGCGCAGGATATCATCATAGTCGCCATTATTGCCAGGAAAACCGAAACCGTCCAAGGATGCGGCACATGGAACCGCTCTAGCTCCGCAGCTGCGGGGATAATGGACAGAACGACCACCGGATGAACAACGTAAATCGCATACGACCACTCGCCCAGGAGATGGGAGATACTATACCCCAGAATGAGAGACGCGAACCCTCGTCCAAAGGAAAGAAATCCAATTAGAACAGCGAACGTGAGAACCAGCGGCACGTCGGTTCCGTGTGTGCACCACAACAAAAGTGCAAGTGCCGCCACCAGGTTGGTATTGCGCCCCGTAGCCAAACGTTCGAGCCTATCTGTCTGGCAAACGCGCCAAACGAGCATTCCTAAACTAAACTCAGCCAGACAGCGCAACATCGGCCAGGGCGTAGCACCGTTGAACACGTCCAGCGGGCCTCGTCGTTTTAGCGTGCATTGAAGTTCCACACACAGCGATTGCGCTGGTACGATTGCCACGAAAATTATCGCAGCCACACAAACCGCCGCCGCCAGCAATTGTCTGCCAGGCGGGGCTTTTAGCAAAAGCGTGACCAAGAGTGGGAACAGCAGATAGGCGGCCCATTCAGTGCTGATTGACCAGGTGTCAGAGTCGAGGCTTTGCCCAACCACCCACGCTTGCATCATAAAGATATTTGCAGCGACAACATGAAGCGGATAATCCAGAGCAGGGTCGCCCAGTCCGGAGACGACGATCGCGGCCATGATGATCGTCATCAGAATGTAGAGTGGGTATACGCGCGCGATTCGCTTGAGAAGAAAATCTACGTAAGTGATCCGCAACGGTTGCTGCTCAAAAACTCGACTATAGGTGAGCGCCATAACGAAGCCGCTCAGCAGGAAAAATAGATCAACGGCTAGGTAGCCGTTCCGTATCAACTGTCCACCGATGCGACCAGATGAAACGTGATACACCATGACTATGCACGACGCCAGGCCTCTGACGCCAGTAAGCGACCTTATTTCTCCACGACCCATCACAACTTCCTATGGTTAGTGTGTAAGTCTCGGAAATCCGGCGTTTTAGGGACAGGCTATCGTCATTGACTAGGCGGGCCAAAGAACTCGCGCCGAAGGTTGGGCGATAGGAGCCTTAGCCTTGCCAGATGCCGCGGCACTCTATACGGCCTTCGAAGATTGTTTCGGTTGAATACAAAGCTCTGCAGTATTTTTGTCGATCGACTATGTGATCCTGCATGGCCGACGCGATACATGGCACCGGGAAATGGCAATTGGTCGAGGGGCGTGCCGGCTGACGCCAAGTCAGACGCTATGAACCGATGGCTTCCCAATGTTCGCTTGATATACGTCTCGGATGCGTCTTCAAATCTGTCCGGGATTTTATAGAGATCAGTTCGGATGATATGGGATGTGCCGCACAACGCCGAAAAGTCCTTGTGGCAGTAAACTAGATTGCCGCCGTCCCCCCACACGAAACCTTGCCCTATCGACCAGCCGTTAGCGGATTGTCGTGCAGCGGTAAACGCTACCAAATGGCAGCTTACGAAGTCATCATCGTCAACGAGCATGATAAATCTAGATTGCCTTGCCTTGAGAAGGCCGGCTAACAGCCTCCGTCCCTTGTCGAGCCTGACGGCATCGCGGAAGGTCTCAACATCCAAGCCATTTTGCTCGTGTTGTGCATTCGGTGGAAAGTCAACGCGTTCCAGTTCGACCTGCGGTGGCAAAGGTGGGATATCCGCGATGGTGTTGGCGACGACAATCGCCCTCCAATCCCGATGACTCTGATTTGCGATCGAAGCCACCGTATCCTGCAAATTATCCATCGCCTGTTGCCAATTTTTCGAGTTTTCTGGATGGCGAACGGGAATAATGAAGGTAAGGAGCGTCATTGGGTCTTGGCCCAGCAGTCCAACGACCGCGGCGAATGTCCAAACCTGTTCATGAGATGGCCTCACGCCCCGGAGTAAGGTCACCGGCCTTCTCAGCAGGTCCGGCGGGCTGATTATATGGCCCTACTGCAAGAGTCGGCTTGGCTTCGATTTTGCTGAGACGTTGTCGCCCTACGAAGAAAAACTTCTTTCGTATCTCAAGGATCGGCTTCGTTAGCCCAGGCCCGACCTTGTTGCGGAGCCCCTCCGGCAGCATCGGCAGCACTTCCGATAGCAAATTAGGGATCAGCAACAAGATAAGTGTCACGTAAGCCGCAGCGCCAACCGTCACATCGCATATCAGGACGACTGATAGCGGTAACAAGGGCGTAAGTAGGAACTGCAGCATGGTAACTGCGCACGCCATGAGTACGGAGGCAACAAGCGGCATTACGATGCTGCCGAAAACTACGTCAGCGCCAATGCCCGTCTTGCGCCGCATGATTGCAATGCCCACGGGCATCAAAAGATAGGCACGCAGCAGATTGGCTATCACCAAGCCAAAAACGCCATAATAGGATCCGATAACCGCAGCGGTTACGCCCAAACCGAGTTGCGCCGCGGACCAGCCGAACACGTGGCCGGGTCGCCCTGCAGCAGCTAGAGTAGAAGGCAAAAGAACACTGAATTGCATATTGACGGCGTGAAAACACACGATCTGCATCACCGCGCCCGCTTCACGCCAGTGAGCGCCGAACATGGTGGGCACAAGAACCGGAGCCAAAGCAAACGCGCCGGCAAAAGCTGGGAAGATCACCAACGCCGAAAAGCGGCTGAGGCTGACGTAGCCGCGCCGGAGTGCAGCCGGATCGTGCTGCATCCGCGAGAGGAACGGCAAGGCCATCTGCTGAAATGGCGCGACCGTAATACCCATGAGCATGTCGATACAGCGATTGGCGACCCGGATCGTGGCCACGGCCACAGGCCCCAGCACGAACCCCGCGATCAGTTCGATCGAGCGCACATTGGTCATCAGCAGGATCTGCGAGCTCATGATCTTGAAGCCGAAACTCACCAGTTGGCGGCAAGCGGCCACATCCACGCGAAGCCGCGGCCACCAGCGGTAGCTCAGAAACCCGATGACCGAAATGGCGAGTGCGGCTACCAGGCGTTGAGCAACCAGCGCATCTACCCCGCCCCCGGATAAAGCGATCCAGATACCGATTGCGCCGCTAAGCAGGTTGGCTCCCAAATTGCGTAGCGCCAATGCGCGGAACCCAAACTCACGCGCAAGCCTCGCGGCATGGATGGCACCCACAGGTGCAATCAGAAAGGTCAGTGACAAAATTCGGATCACTCGGGCAAGCCCATGCACGCCAAAAAGGTGATCGATCGGCCCCGCCAGCAAAACGGCCGCAGCGGCCACCACGATGCCGCCAGCGCAATTCAGCCAAAAGGCGCTGTCCGCCGCGCGATCATCGAGCGTGGGGCGTTGAATCACCGCATCGGCTATGCCGGCAATCGCGAGAATCTGCATCAGTTCGATCATCAGCGCCGCCATGGCAACAAGTCCGAACTCCGCGGGTGTCACGAGTCGGGCGATCACCACGAAGATGACGAAGCTGACAAACTGGTTGGCGACACCGGAAAGCGCCAGCCAAAAGGACGACGACATCAGCCGGCGATTGAGCTCAAGCCCTTCCATGATGCGACTCCTTGCGCACGGATCGGTGGCATTTCCAATCTGCCGGAACCTTCACGATGCTGATCGCGACACGTGTCGCCGGGCAGCAAAAAATTCGCTGAGAAAACCAAATGCCCAGGCCATGTGAACAATGATTGCCGCTGGTGCCACACCTAGCAACCATGGATCACGGGCGCGGCCGGCGCTTGTTATCGCCCAGAGCAGGCACGCCAAGGCATAGGCGAACGGGAATATCGCGAACCACATGCTGACCGGCATGAGGACGAGCGACAGCACACAAAGAACCAATATTGCCGGAGCTGCAAGCTGGCGGGGCCGAGGTTTCAGCCGGTGACGGCGCAGGGTACGCATCCGGCCGACACCATGCTTGAAATATTGCCGCGCCAGCGCGCCAAGTGTCCGACGCGGAAAATAAGTGACTGTCGCCTCGCTGCACATCCAGATACGGCCACCAGCGGCAATCGCACGACGGTCGAGCTCGGCATCCTCATTATGCGAGAAAGTCTCGTCATATCCGCCGAGACGCAGGAAGAATTGCCGGTCGAACAGGGCGTGGTGACCGTGGTCCACAAAGCCGGAGCGGCCGCCGGCCCGGTGGGGGGCGCCACCGTTGCCGAGCCGGCTGTTCTGCACGGCTGCGATGGCTTTCTGCAGGCCGCCGGTGCCGACCGTTCGCATTGGCACGACCACGGAGGTCGCGTCATGCGCTTTTAGGGCGGCAATACATTCCGCTATGAAACTGGGCGGATATAGGCAATGCCCATCCACCCGAAGCAACAGTGTTGCAGAGTCCGGTGCGCTCCTGGCGGCAAGGTTCACCGCCGCGGATTGGATACGCTTTGGATTGTCATGAAGGGTAAGTTCGGGGTTGAGCTGCGCCAAGGCGGCTACGATGGCCTGCGTGCCGTCAGTGCTACCTCCATCCATCACCATTACGGCCGCACCCGCCTCTCTCGCCTGCGGCAAAATGGATTTGAGACATGCTTCAATGAACGCCGCCTCATTCAGAACCGGAACAACCACAACTAACATGGGAGCTCACAAGTGCATAATCCCCACAAGCGAACGACTGGCTTAGCAGAACTCATTCGCATGTAGCGACGAGCAGCGAGCGCCTGCTCGACGAGGGCAACTGGCATCGCAGAAATATAAGTACTAGTTCTGGCTCAGTCGATCGGAAATTACATCCTTCGAGCTGCCACGCCGCCCCTTGATGAACTCCATCACCGGGCCAGGCACAGCGGCCTTAATCCGGCCCTTTAATGACAATTCAACCTTTGCAGCCCCAGGGGTGATCACAAAATCCTCCCATTCAGGACCACTCTTCGCGGGCGTCTGATGATACCAGAGATTTCCATAAAGCTGTGTGCGCTGACTCCTAAGATGATCATATTGCGTTTTGACCGCATGCATCGTGGAGTTGTCGGGCGAGAAAATAACGATGCTGTTGTTCGCCCGCTGTATCTTTTCAGTTTGGCACCAGCTCCAGGGCAGCCAACATCTGTCCTGCTCTGGGTGGCCATCCCAATACGCTTTAACATAGTCGAATTCCGGCAGGAGTTTGAGATAATGTGTATGGTGATCTTGCGCCTCGGATTGCGGATGTGGGTTGACATTGACCATATATGTCAGGGCCTTGCGGCGGGTATCGGGATGAGGACTGATCTCATAGCCGTCAAGATATTTCTGAATCCCAGCATCGTAGAACACACACTCCAAACTTATCCCGAATTTTTCGGCTAGAGCTTCCTGAAAGACGCGACCATTCAAAAACTCGTTTAGTTCCGAAATGGTGGTCGATTGGGCCTGCATAAGCCGCAGAGTCATGCCGAAGCCCTCGCACGCCGAATTGGTTATCGTGTTGACCGATTTCCGCTCCTTATGCCATTGAATATACTTATTTTTGTCCAGAATGCAGCCGGGAAAATCAATTATCTTATAGCCGCGTCCGATAAGCGCCTCGAACAAGTCATCGTCGGATTTCAAATCGACAATGGAGATTTCTGGCGCGGCGATGATAGCGGCGAAGTCGGCTGCGCTGAAAAAATTATCGATCTGGATATGGTTGAATGGTGCAGTAATGAATTCGGCCGCCTGGATCTTTTCCAATAGATACGAGAAGCGCATGCTTCGACACCCTAGGATGAATGATTGCTATCAAAATTTACATTATCATGAGGAGACTTACCATCAGAAAATTGCAGCATCCAGATCACCCAAACGACCAATTGTATGGCCGGCCATTAAGCGGCGCCTCTGCCAAACTCTCGCATTGCAGCCCCTCCAATCACAGCACAGCCATTCAAGTACATCTTGATTCGCCGAGACTCTTGCTGGGGCTTGACCCTAGGTTGATCCAGTAAGCGCTCATACTGCCCATATTTTTTCGCAAAGCGGCTTCCTTGTCGCCGGAAGCATGGATCGGGTCAAGACGATTGAAGGCTTCGCGACGTTGCGGATTCTCCGCGTTCTCCCGGCTCTTGCACCGGAAGTATTACTGTCAACTTTTCTCTTGGGTGCTGTCATTACTGATCTTCCACTCCGAGATTACCCTGCATCTCCCTTACTGCGTCCATATTTGTTCAGCGCGATTGGGTATATCCATTTTCTTCTTCCGGGCGTTTTTCTTCATAACCCCATACCTGGCATCGTGAATATTTCACTCGGGACGATATCCCTTGAGCTGAGTTGTTATTTCTTGCTGATGGCGACGGCCTCGGTTGGACTGTTCAAGCGCCCGGCATTTTTTTGATGCGCTACCACTGCCTCAATCTCGTGCTTTGGCTTTTGTACCTCGCCCTCAAGCCGCATGGCCCGGCAAGTGCGGCAGTCATGACAATGCCGCAATCCGGCCTAATGTTATCGTTTTTGGCAGGTTGCTGCATCTATCTTTACCGCAGAGCAATACCCCTGCGCGCGGGGGCCGCCTTCCGCATTTCTTATCCCGGTCGTATTACTGCGAGAGCATCGGCACATGGTGCCTGCAGTATTTCCAGCAGCTTACCTGACAGTGTTGGTGGGCCTTAGAAACCCACCTTCAAGCCCAATCGTCGGGAGAAGAGATTTCTCTTACGGAATCTATGTGGTCGCATTCCCATTCAGCAAGGACTAGCGATAAATCCATATACCCGGCTCTGGTATGTCAATATGCCGATGGCTATATTATTCAGTTTTTGATTTGCTATGTTCTCGTCGCATGTCGTTGAAAAGCCCATACTTCGCCAGAAGAAGGTTGCGGTCGCCTTTGTCGAATCCATTGGCGCCCGTTTGCGGCACCGACTGAGACTATTCAGTCCGGTCGCCTTCAGACGATAGGTCGCAATTAAAATGGTGTTAGAGAACCTCAGAAAGTAACCCCCAAATCCGCATTCTGATCTTGGCCGACCTGGCCGGCACGCAATCCGAGATACGACGCGGAACTACCGATTGCCACACCCTCGAACCTTGACCTGCCACCGGCATATTTGTGAACCCTCTTCATATTTACCTTGTTCAGCACAACTCCCAAAACGTCCCGCCGGTCCAGTTGGCCCGACTCCAGGCACTCCAGCAAAACGTCCTGAGACGTGCGCCCCCACTCGACGATCAGCAGGAAGCCATCCACCAGCTTTCCCGCCATTTGGGTTTCCGACACCGCCTGCAGTGCAGGCAGATCGATAATGATATGGTCGTAGCTCTCACGAAGCCGTCGCATTAGATCATGCGTCGCGGAACTGGTAAACAAATCTATATCCGAATCGGCCTTGCCAAAAGGCAATACGCTGAGGCCTGTTCTGCTATCTTTCCAGACAGCTTCCGAAAGCGGCACGCGGCCACGTGCCACGTCGGCGAAAGACTCGGAGGCATTAGGAGCAAGCGCCTTTGAAAGCGAGGGGTTACGAAAGTCCCAGTCCAATAGCAGGGTTCTATATCCTGATTGCGCTAGAACGAATGCAAGCTCCCCCGCAACTGTGCTCTTGCCCTCGCCAGGCCGAACCGAGATGCAGCCCAAAACCGCTGCCGGCCGGCCGCCATTTCGCTCCTGTATGGTACGGTTCCGTATGCCGCGTATTGCTTCACCGAAAGCTGACAAGGGCAACATCTCTGCATGGCGTGGCACATCGGGTGTGTAGGCAATGCTGCGTGGGCTTGCGGCACCGGTGAGTGGAGCGGCCTGCGTTCCGCGGGGTGACGACATGACCGGCAAAAGTGCTAGGCAATTCACGCCAAGAACGGAGCGGACCTGCCGGGCTGTCCGCAATCCACGGTCTAGCGCATCCTGAAGCACCGCAATCACGAAACCGAGTGCTATGCCCAGCACGAGGCCGGCCGGGAGCACGATCAAAGCCCTGGGCCAACTCGGGCGCAGCGGAGGCATGGCCATGGTAACAACCCGGGCTTCCGAAATCGGGAACGATTGGTCCTGTACCGCCTGGGTGTAGCGTTGGAGGAAGTTTTCGTAGAGCGTTCTATATGTGTCCGATGAACTCTGGAGAGCACGCAACGTGACCAGATCCGCATTTGTTACGGAAGCATCACCACTCAGTTGCTGAAGTTGCGCCTCTATATCCCCTTCACTTGCTTTGGCTTCCTGATAGTCACTCTGGTAACCGGCGGCGATTCGTTTCAACTCATTGTAAAGCTGCGTTTGGATATCCCGCATGCGGCCCTCCTCCAGGAGCACCGCAGTGTGACCGGCGCCGTATCTCGATCGCCATTCCGCAGCCTTGTTAGCAGCATCCACATAGGCTTCCCGCAGATGGATGATCACTTCATTCTGTAGAGCGTCTGTAAGGTTGCCGGTGATGTCACCACTTTTTAGAATAGCTTGGGCGCGTTCGTATTTGGACTTCTTGTCGGCTGTGTTGGCCCGCGCCAGTACAAGTTGCGAATTAAGTTCGCCAAGATGGCGCTCATTCAACAAACCCTTGTCGGTATCGACAATATTCGCCTTTGCCTTGAATGCTTGCGCCGCCTTGTCGGCCGCAATGGCCTGATCATGCAGCCCGCCGATTCGCGCCTGCAGCCAAGCGCTCGCCCGGCGCGTATTGCTATTTTTTGCTTCCAACCCGGCCTCGACGTATTCATCGGCCAGGGTGTTCGCGAGCTGTGCCGACATATTTGGGTCAAGCGACTTTATATCGACATCGATTACAAAGCTGAGGCCTATCCGCTTCACCTTGATCATTCTTGACAGCACTTCCGCGGCAGCTGTTTCCTTGCTGAGGGAAGTCGCCGGCGTTCTGGACGAAAACAGACCGGTGATCGGCCCGGTGATCATGCCCATCAGGCTGCGGCCGTTCCTTAAAAACGCCTCGTTGTCCTGTAGTTTAAGCCGCCTTACGACCGATCGGGCCAAACCGTCTGATTGCAGAACCTCGACCTGGCTTTCTACAACGCCATTGGCATATTGCGCGTCGGCGGTGACTGGCTGTGTTTGAAACGATGCCGCAGCTTCCGTATCGATAAGTAATGTGGTTTCTGCGGTATATTTCGTGCTTGCGACACACATGTAAATAATCGACAGCAATACGATCGCGCACGTAACCCCGACGAGCACCTGCCAGCGGCGCGACATGAACCGTAAGAGTTCGGGAACCCATTCAAGCTGAAGACCGTTCATGGCAACGACAAAGTTCCTAACTTGATGATTAACTCTGACTTATGAGAAGTGACTCAACTCAGCTCCATAGATACGCAGGAGAGACGCAAGCAGAATTATCAATGGATTGTAGATGCTTCAGACGCAGGCAGAGCCGCATTTTCAAAAACGCCAAGCACTTTGTTAAGATCAGGAATGGGTGCGTTAGACACATATATCGTGTCGTGATTGCGCATCCAGAAGCTGCTTGCCAGGAAAAAACCGCCAGGATCGAGGAAATTAACCGTATAGACTGTCGGTATAACGTCAGGCAACCCGGGGGGAATGACGAGGCCAAGGCGTTTGAGATCAGTTTGCCTTTCACGGCGATACAGAAATATGCCCTTCGGCTCCGCACGATCATCTTCCAGGCCGCCAGCAAGCGCCAAGGCATCTGCAAGTGTAATATCATAATCGCCGAATGGAAAACGGCGATCCAGTTGTGCCAGCGTATTGGTCTGTCCTGTTGCGCCAATGCCCAGAAAATAGCGTGGCTCGTGGGCTACATAAACAACGTCACCCGCCGAGAGACTTATGTTCTGCTTCGGATCCTTTGCTATTTCAGAGAGCAGGGCGGTTTCAGCCTTGCCGTTTTGCTGCACGGTCACCAAAGTTTCATAGGAAGGAAATCTTGGCCCTTCAGCGCGCGCGATGGCGCCCAGTACACGCTCACCGCTTGCATCCATGGAAAACCTGGTTGCAAGCGTAACTTCTCCTAAAACGCTCACCTGATTTGCGTGCCGTTCTATAAATGACACGACAACCTGCGGATCCAGCGCACGCGCCTTCAGCCTGTCTTGAATCTCGGACTGAATATCGCTGATGCTGCGGCCAGCGGCCTGCACAGCACCTGCATAGGGCACGTTAATGGTGCCGCCTTCCTCAACCTGTTGCGCCGGCACCTGAACAAAATTACCGGCACGGGCGCCTGCTTCCGCGGGTATGAACAATCCGCCGGACCCGGACTCGAAAACCGTTACACTAAGCACATCGCCGACGCCTACAACCACCGGCTGCGGCTGGGTGTCGGTCCAATCACTGCTGAACAGAGGCGGCACATCCCGGGAGGAGAGTTGTGCTTGCGTTTCAGCATTTAGATGAACCAGCGCATACGCGACGTGGGTGCCGTTCTTCCTGTTCTCCACCAGTATCTGTGAACTGTTTTCGATCATGCCACGCGTGGGGCCACTTGAGGATATGACGGAGCATCCGCTCACCGTGAATAGCATGCCACTAACCGCCGCCACATACAGGCCATAAGTCATAAGTCTCTTGAACATCGCTGGATTTCCAAAATCAGCACCCATCATGTAGCGCCCGGCCTGAAAGTAGATGATTACAGCCGCTGACACTCTACGTCTGACGGATACAACATCCCTTTCACGTAAATTCATGCTCAAAGTCCAAAGGACATAAAAGCGTCAATCGAGCATCAATAAGTTTTCCTAACATCTGTTTTCCAAACCGTCAGCTGCAACTGTGGCGTGCATCTGGCGGACAGCCAGTCGCGTTACCATCGCTTCACAATATGATTTGTCATGCAAGAACGCTGCCAACGGGATCAAAGCCATTGCGTCCTGAGCCGCCCGAAACGTTGCATCATCAAGGGTTCGGAAGAATTGCGTGAGAGTCTCGTCGATCGGATCGTCCAGGAGAACGCCAGCTTTGAAATGCGCAAGCCAGCGGCCGGTTTCCACCGCGCGACGGGCCAATGGAATGCACCTGAACAAACCCCCCTCATATAAGCGATTTTGTAGCAGCCATGACGAGCTCTCGCCATCAAAGAAATCGACCGCCCAGAAAAAATGCGGAGTTCCGTACATGGTCGGAAGATCGGTGCTACGATCATACCGCCCCTCGAAATGCAGGCCAGGCGTAGCCGCCAGGATTTCTTCGAAGTCAGGCAACGCCGTCTCAGCGACACGGCCGCGGATCGTAACCTCCACGATGCCAGGCAGAGATCGCGTCAAATTTGCCAGCAAATCGAGGCTCCGCCGGCACCGAAGAATGCCATACCAGCCGATCCGCCACGGAGGCCCCGGTTTATAACTTTGTATGGATGGTCCGATTGCACCGGGGAACTCAGTCAGTTCGCACTGCAAAACCTTGTTTTCGACCAACTCAACCGGCGGCAGAGTGTGATAGGTCGGCAAAAAATATTGGTCTATGAAACCCCGAGAACTTACCATGAGGCGCGTTGATTCGCGCAATGCGAACCGCTCCACAACCCGCATGGCGCGGCCCAGAAGTCCGTTCGACAACATGACACGATGGATATCCAGGCATTCATAAACGAGTGGCGCACGATTACCCATCAGCCTTCGTGCCAACGCAGCGAGAACAACCGTTTCCAATTGACGCGCAATGATGAGATCGGCGCCGATCAAGGCGGAGTGCCAGCGTGGCATCGTCAACGCCGCCTTGAGAACGGCAAGCGCTCGCTGCAGCAGTTTTGCGTCCGAGGTATAGCCCAGAACGATCGCGGGTATTTTCTTTGGCGTTACAGCTGTTTTCCGACAAAAGCCTAAAAGTACGGTTGCTGCACCTCCGTCGTCCAGCATACGTAATCGACGGTGTACAGCAGGATCATTTATGTCATGGACAAAGTACACAACCTTCATGTCTAGTATCGCACCCGGTTTTCTTGCGGAATAAGCGACAAGGACAATTTTGCAAGTTGAATCATATCGATATCAGGAAATTCTCGAAACATGATTTAGGCTGTTCACCCGACAAATTGAGCGGCGGGAAGCCAAACATTCCAACGACAGGTGACCGTGTTTCATGAAAATTATGATTTTGAAAATCCTGCATTAATTCGGTAACAGTTTAAGCTGGAAGCTGACGACCTGCGTAATCCTAAGGCGGGTAGAGCAAGGCATAGTCTGGCCATTTCTCGCACCGCAACATATGCCATCGGCACGGCAGACTATGCAATAGGAAATTGTGTCGAGCGCCTGCACTTGTAGGCGTTCCATCCTTTTCGACAACGAGTCGGCGCTTGGCCATTTTTGGGCTATACGCTTACTCTCGAGGTCGCTCATGGCCGCAAGCAAGGCGTGATCAGGGCTTGCGGTAGGGTAGCAGTTCTACACCCGCTGCGGAGCGCCCTGATGTCGTGCAAGACGCCCTGATATCATTGAGCTCTACCGGTGATATCGGCAGTCGCGTGACAACGAGACAAGGCGACCGGGCCGTGATCGCCGCACGCGAATGCTTGCATAACCAGGTCCGGCTCGATCTCCTCGAGCAAGCACGGCCGGCATTGTTTGGCCTTCCAGCTTGGGGCCGAAAGGATCGCCAAGCCGTTAGAAATGGTTCGCCAACTTCCCCTTCTGCCTGGCGCTTGCGCACGTGCATTCGCAAGCCGACCCACTTCGATTGCGGTCCGAAAGGCCTCCAGACGGTGCTTTAGGAGCGCTGTTTACCCAAAACCAATTTCAACGCTGAACTACGGGCGGCGCGATAGAGACCGGGAAACCGAAATGCCAGATCTCGCACAATGCGATTTCGGACCTTATCTTGGTCGTGAAGCGTGCCGACTCGCATACCATTGTTGATTATCATGTTTTGAGGCCGGAGACGGGAATGAAATTGCAGCATTTCTTCGCCATCAGGCAAGTAATGTGCGGTAATCGATTGTCGAGAAACACCTGGCAGTTCGGCAGAAAAACTACCGTGAATAGTTAGTGAACTCCATAATAGCACGTCACCTTTGCTCAGTGCGGGTGCATACACCGTGCATTGTTCTGATCGAATCAGCTCAGCCACAGCCTCTTTGTAAAGGGCATGCCCACCTGCAATACTGAATCTCCCAGCGTTCCGGATGACCGGCGTGTTCCTATGGCTTCCTGGACAAACATAAAATCGTCCAGAACCTTCATGAATATCTTCCAGTGCAAACCAACCGGCAACCGCGCCGCCTAGTTTCGTGCTACTATCTTGATAGTAGCTGTCCTGGTGCGCCCAGGTGCCAGCCGGGGCCTCAAAGAACATCGACTGAATAACCTTGACTTGCACGTCACCCAGCAATCGTGATACAGTCGCAGAAACTTTGGGATCAGTAACCAAATCGAGCGTCGCCTTCTTAAAGCTGCCGAACCGTCGCGTTTCCAGGTCCTGTATATTAAAGATGGGGTTTTCCAGAAAGCCATCCGAGTTAAATCGGTTTGCTTCATAAGTCATTTCCTTTTGGCGCAAAATCGGCACCTTCGATTGCCGAACTTCACGATCGAAATTTGCTAATACTGCGTCGCACTTCCAAGGCTCTATAAGCCCCCTCAGAACAACGTAACCCTCAGCGTCAAAATGGCTGCGTGCGTCAAGCAATTCGGCTGGCTTATAGCTATATTCGTTCATGATTTGTGCTAATCCCAAAAGTTGGAATTCTTCGCGTGTAGCAAACCCCGTGGCTGCTCTTACTTTTGTTCGTTACCATAAACATCATGTCGGATGAATTTCAATCATGTTTGCCGAGATTTCTCGCTGTCGTCCAGGGGCGCATTTCAACCGTGCGCGGACTATCCACGCGTGAAGCGGCCGGTAAGGCCAGTAGCTTACGAGCGGCGTGGGTGGGCAATTGGCCCCGCCGGAGACGCCTGTCGGCGAAGGTCGCATTGGGCGGTTGACCAATTGGACGGCTTTGTTACAACCTGTTCTGTGGCTACATGGATCGTCTCGTCGACCCCGTCAGGCTGTTTCGAATTCGAGCCGTGCGTTGACGAACTGACCTACTTCGGCCAGGGCAGAGGCGACAAAGCCAAAAGCCCGCTCGACGATGCATCGGCCGCTCTTTGGAGGCATGCTCATTGGCCTCGGATCTTCACGTAGGTCTCGTCGAAGCGCCAGCTGGTCGAGATCGGCCCGCGCCATTGCCAGCGCAGCCGTTTCTCGATCTCGGGTGCGTATTTATGAACCCAGCGATAGATGATCGAATAGTCAACCGACACGCCGCGCTCGCCCATCATCTGCTCGAGGGCCGCAGTCGGCGCATAGTGCTTGGCCGCTTCGGGGTCATGACCGTGGAGGAGGCGCGCAACCTTTGACCCCAACCTTCGGAGGTTCCAAAGCGTCGACCAGCCACTTTTCCAGTTTTTTCATGGAATTCAAAGACACACCCCAACCCTCTTTACGTTAGCACGGCCCGGCCGATTTGTAAGTACAAAATGAGCATTTGGGGGCGTAGTGGCGGTCTCTTCTGGCGTAGCCTCGACGGTTTGCGGAGGTCTCAACTCGTTGTTTTATTGGTATTTAGCGTAGCGCCGGCAGCTGACGGATACCCTGGTGCATACCCCTGCAGCCAGTTGCCAAGGTCGGGGTCGAGGGTTCAAATCCCTTCGCCCGCTCCACAGTCTTCAAGAATGATAGAATGTTATGACGGGTAGGGGCTACCATCACTCATCCAACTTGGGGCCAGACACCACTGCGGCTTTTCCCCGCTATTGATGCAACCGCAGCCGGCCATTATGTCTATAGCCTGCGTACTCTCGTTATGCCGTACCGCCGAACGGTCAAGCCGCGGCAAAACTGGCGACGAGTTTTTCCTGTGCGCCGCATGGCACCTTCGCGGCTGGTTTCGGACGAGGACAGCCTTGTGAGATCGCTGATTTCGTCATTGGGCGGATGCGTGTCCGGGCGGCTCTTCGGCCTGACGATCGTTGTCCTTGCGCTGCTGGGGCAGGCCGTTCCGGGCGACATGGGCTCGGGCTACCGGGTCAGCTATGCGGGGCTGGAGCAGTATTCTTCTGCCTTTCCAATCTGCCATGCGGGTGAGCCTGGCCGCCCCGACCGGCAACAATCGCCGCCGCATCGAAGCTGCGCCATCTGCCCCTTCTGCTTTGCACACGCACAACTCGCGACCTTGCCGCCGCCGCAGGGGCATCAGTTCGCTGTTCGAGTGCGGGTGGCAGACATAACTCTACCGCCTCAAGCGCATGCGCCCCTTGCACGGCGGCACTCCGAAATATACCCGACGGGACCGCCCTTTCTGATCTGAAAAGAGTCGCTGTTGCGCGCTCTGCAATTTCGTTGCGGAAACGCGTCCACTCCTCGATCAGGACACATCACATGCTGAACGAATTGCCAGACGGCGCCTATCGCCGTTTTGGTCCCTGGCCCGTAGAGCGGGAGCAGCGGCCATGGACAGTCTGACACAAGATAATCAGCCGGAACCACGGCGATCTCGCATCCTTACCGCGTGCGTGGCCGCAGCAACGCTGCTGCTGGCAGCCGGCGCAAGCATGTATTTCCATGACCAGCACCCCCAGGCGATCTCCATAGGAGGGCCGTTCCAGCTTACCGACGGCAACGGCCGCAATGTCACGAACCGAAGCTGGCCCGGGAAATACCTGCTGGTCTATTTCGGCTACACATACTGCCCGGACGTGTGCCCGACGACGCTGAACAATGTTGCCGGCGCCCTGCAGGCGCTCGGGAAGACCGCCGATCGGATGCAGCCGATTTTCATCACCGTCGATCCGGGGCGC
>Ga0116226_10000434_pt1 | contig 35474 bp, 27 predicted proteins | sample S1TSphfallax_FD_89692 | JGI IMG/M metagenome (GOLD analysis project Ga0116226, IMG submission 89692) | Host-associated microbial communities from peat moss isolated from Minnesota, USA - S1T2_Fa - Sphagnum fallax MG | ecosystem: Host-associated > Plants > Peat moss > Unclassified | place: USA...
CCGGGTGGGCCACCGGGAATCTCAGGACCATGGTCGAAAAAAATCTCCGTACAAGGGCCGCAGGGGCCGGTCTCGCCCATGGACCAAAAATTGGATTTCTCGCCCATGCGTGTGCAGCGGGTCGGATCGATACCGATCTCCTCGGTCCAGATTCGCGCCGCCTCATCGTCTTCCTTGTACACCGTCACCCACAGACGGTCCTTGGGCAAACCCAAGGCGCCGGTGACGAAATTCCAAGCAAAATGGATGGCCTCCTTCTTGAAATAGTCGCCAAAGCTGAAATTGCCGAGCATCTCGAAGAATGTGTGATGCCGGGCGGTATAGCCGACATTCTCGAGATCGTTGTGTTTACCGCCCGCGCGCACGCAGCGCTGCGACGTCGAGGCGCGCGAGTAATCGCGCTGCTCCTTGCCCAGAAACACATCCTTGAATTGCACCATGCCCGCGTTGGTGAACAGCAGAGTCGGATCATTACCGGGTACCAGTGAGCTGGACGGAACGACCGCATGGCCGTTTTTCTTGAAAAACTCCAGAAAACTGGCACGGATTTCCGAAACCGTCATCGCTTTCAATCGGGCGTCGCGTTTCATGTTTCTCTACGTGTCAACATCAAGATCTGTGTCAAAACCCAGCGCCAGCCGTATTTGCGCGCTGGTATAGCCTCGGTAGGCCAAAAATCGCGCTTGACGCTGCCTGTCAGCGTAATCGGTTGGCGGCGCGCCGCCAAACTTCTTTTGCCGCGCTTGACGCAACGGCGTCAACCAATCCGTATGCGCCTCAACGCCCTCGAGGACCAACTCCTCCGCCACGCCCATTTGCCGCAGGTCGGCTCGCACTCTCACCGGTCCATGGCCGCGCGCGGCGTGCAATGCAACGAAACTTTCCACATAACGGTGATCGTCCAGCAACCGATCCGCCTGCAGTCGTTCGACGACCGAATCCACCACTGCTCGATCAAAGCCTTTGCCGATCAGTTTACGCGTCAACTCAGCGGAGACATGATCGCGTCGCGATAGCGTATCTAGCGCCGTCGCGCGCGCAGCCCTTGCGTCGAAGGGATCCTTGATCCGGCCGGCCAGGACGTCACGCCTCCCTGACGTCACCGCCGCGATTCATGGTCGCCTTCTCTGGAATCAACTTGAGACGCAACTGGGCTTCGATATCTTTCGCGATTTCCGCATGCTGCTGCAGAAATGCCCGAGCATTGTCCTTAACCTGGCCGATCCGTTCGCCCTTGTAGCTGTACCAGGAACCGGATTTCTCGACCATGTTGTGCAACACGCCGAGCTCGATGAGCTCACCCTCCTTGGAGATGCCGGTGCCGTACATGATGTCGAATTCGGTCTCGCGAAACGGCGGCGCGACCTTGTTCTTGACCACCTTGACCCGCGTGCTCGAACCGACCACTTCCTCGCCGCTCTTGATCGCACCGATGCGCCGAATGTCCATCCGCACGGAGGAGTAAAACTTCAATGCATTGCCACCCGTGGTGGTCTCCGGATTACCAAACATCACACCGATCTTCATGCGGATTTGGTTGATGAAGATGACGATGGTGTTGGAGCGCTTGATGTTGCCTGTCAGCTTACGCAACGCCTGCGACATCAGACGCGCTTGGAGGCCCATGTGAGAATCGCCCATCTCGCCCTCGATCTCAGCCTTTGGAGTCAGTGCGGCAACCGAGTCCACCACCACGACGTCGACCGCCCCAGAGCGGACCAGCATGTCGGTGATCTCGAGCGCCTGCTCGCCGGTGTCGGGTTGCGACACCAACAGATCATTCACCTTGACGCCCAGCTTCTCCGCGTAAATCGGGTCGAGCGCGTGCTCGGCATCGACGAAGGCGGCGGTTCCGCCGTTGCTCTGCGCCGAGGCGATGATCGCGAGCGTCAATGTCGTCTTGCCCGACGACTCGGGTCCAAAAATTTCAATCACGCGCCCGCGCGGAATACCACCGACGCCGAGTGCGATGTCGAGTCCGAGCGACCCCGTTGGAATGGACTCTACTTCGTAAGTGGAGCCCGCATCGCCCAGGCGCATGACGGAACCCTTGCCGAACTGTTTTTCGATCTGGCTCAACGCGGCCGCGAGAGCCTTCTTACGATTCTCTTCCATCGGGACATTCCTCAACAAAGTGTGTGTGTATTATTTCATATCCAGCGCCACACGCTCACCTCATATGTGTCCAATTCGAATAGTTTTCTAAGTATCTTCTCGCTTATCCAGTAGTGGCCAGGTGTCGACTACTGTATACGCAGACTCCCCGTCGCTCGTTACCGAGCGCAGCAAGGAAAATGCGCCGACCTGCCACTCAAAAGCTGCCAAGGCCGGCATCATCGGCGGCTGCTCGACGTTTCTTGACAAGGTCAAGTGTGGCCGTAATCGTTTAGGCAGAAGCGCCCAGCCATGCGCCGCAAGCGCCGAATGCAATTGGCGCCACAACTCCGCAAGGGCCGATGGCACCGTGCGGGCGACGGCAACGATGACCTCCGGTTTTGGCCAATATTCATACGCGTCGAAGCAGATGGTGAACGGCGCAGCGAATTGCGCGGCACCAATGGAGCGGATGACCCCGACTTGCGCGGCGGATACCTCGCCGATGAAGGCCAGGGTGAGATGATAGTTGCTGCGTGGCACCAGTCGATCGCCTGCAGCCGGGGTGAGCGCGGCCGCTGCGCCGGCGACATGCTCGCTCACCTGGCCCGTCGGTACGGCGGCGAAGAACACTCGCCAACTCGGATCGCTGGGCTCGCTACCGATCATCGTTCGAGTATTCCGCGCAGCGCGGCGCGCACCGTCTTGCGCCGAATGGCGTCGCGATCACCGCGAAACCGCTGCAATTGAACGGCGACCCGAACGGTTCGCCCTCGCCGGCTGGCCCAACTCATCCAGACGGTTCCGACGGGCTTGCCGGGGACGGCCCCGCCGGGTCCGGCGATCCCGGTCACGGCCACGGCGAGGTCTGCACCCGAGCGCAGCAATGCGCCGCGCGCCATCGCGCGGGCCGACGCTCGACTGACGGCGCCGTCCTTGCGCAAAACGGCGCCGGGCACTCCCAGCCGGCGAATTTTTGCCGAATTGCTGTAGGTGACGAAGCCTTCGCCGAACCATTGCGAGCTGCCGGCAATATCGGTCAGTACCTTGGCGATCCATCCGCCCGTGCAAGACTCCGCCGTCGCCACGCAGCGCTTGCTGCGTAACAAATGTTGCCCAACCCGCAACGCCAATCGCGCCAAGGCTTCATCCGTCGTACTCAAGACGCACCTCGGAATGCCGCCCTAGATGGAAACCAGCCCGCTCCAACCGGGCAGGTAACGAGCCGCATCGGAGCGAGCGAGGCGCAGACCCAAACGGATGGCGCGGCTCGGGCTGCGCTTGATCTGTTGCTTCGGCACCAATGGACGAAAGAAATCCGCCCACAAAAACTCCGAGAATGGCGCCTCGTTCTTGGCGAAACCGCCGGCATTGCGCACGAGCCCAGCCAGGCTGCGGTACGGATCATCCTCGAGCTCCGTCAGACGTCGCGGCATGTCCTTGTACTCGCAGCGGTTCCCACGGCTGTCATAGGGATGGCTCCACGACCGAAACTCCATCGTCCGCCAGAATATGGCTCGTGTCAGCCAAGACATGTCATCCATCACGGCGACCGAAACTTCATCGACTCCGGCCTCCAGCAGGGCGATCCCCAAGTGATGATGATCGACGATGTAGAAATCCCTGCCGGGCCCGAGCACGGCCGGGAAAATATGGTGCTCCAACTCTACCTTGCGTTCTTTCTTGCCGAGCCGTGACCATTGCCGCGCTTTGAGTGCAACCTCGGCGAGTCCTACGGTGATCTGCGTCGGCCGTAAGCGTTTGATGGGCACCCGGCTGAGCCGGGCACTGCTGTGCGTGTGATACATGATTCGCTACCTGGGCAATCGCCGCGCGCCACTCCGCCCGTGGGCGTCGCCGATGATACACTGATTTTCATGCTCGCTTTTCTTGGCCGGCTGCTTCAACGCAAGCCGCTGAACCCCCGGCCTGATCCCACCTCGATGCCATCGGCCCCCGCGTCAGCGTTCTCGGACTCGTACTCGAAAGCCGCGGCGGCTGCCGCGGCGGCGGACTTCACACGTGCACTTGACTGCTACGATCAGGCCATCGCGCTCGATCCCGCTCACGCCGAAGCGCACTACCAGCGCGGCAATGCCTTGAGGCATCTCGGTCTGCTCGATGCAGCGCGTGACAGTTACACCCAGGCCATCCGCTACAAGCCAGACTACGCACACGCCTTTTGCAATCGTGGCGCCGTTCAGCAGGCACTCGGCCAGACGGACGACGCCTTGGCCGACTACGATCAGGCGATCGCACTCGATCCCCAGGATGCGCTGGCGCATTACAATCGCGCGCTCGTGCTGCAGGCCGGCTCACGCTGGGATGAGGTCGTGCCGAGCTACGACCGCGCCATCGCCATCAACCCAAGCTATGCCGACGCGCAGTATAATCGAGCCCTCGCGCTCCTGTTCCAGGGCGACTTCGCGAGCGGCTGGCGAGCCTACGAGTGGCGCTGGAAAAGTGCGCAGCGCTTGGGTATCGGCACGCCACGAAACTTCCCACAACCGTTGTGGCTCGGCGAAGGTTCGCTCGAGGGCAAGCGGCTCTTGCTGCATGCCGAGGCTGGCTTGGGTGATACGCTGCAATTCTGCCGTTATGCGCCGGTTTGCGCGGTGCGCGGGGCGATCGTCATCCTCGAGGTGCAGCCACCGCTTCGCGAATTGCTGGCGAATCTCGAGGGTGTCGCCGAAGTGATCGCCACGGGAGAGCCGCTGCCGCCGTTCGATTGGCATTGTCCCCTGATGAGTCTGCCGCTGGCGTTCCGAACGACACTCGCGACCATTCCTTCCAGCGCAAAGTACCTGCAGGTCGATCCCGTGAGGCTCGCGGCCTGGCGCGCAACGCTCGGCCCACGCCACCGCCCTCGAGTCGGCTTGGTGTGGAGCGGCAATCCCGACAACCCCATCGACGCCCGTCGCAGCATCCCGCTCGCCGACTGGCTGGCGCATCTGCCTCGCGACTTTGAGTACTTTTCTTTGCAAAAGCAGCTTCGCGACGCGGACCGGGATGTGTTGACGGAGTGTTCATTCATCGTATCATTCGACGAGGTGTTGATGGACTTCAGCAACACGGCGGCCTTGTGCGAATGTCTGGATGTCATCGTCACCGTCGACACCAGCATCGCGCATCTCTGCGGCGCGCTTGGCTTACGCACCTGGGTGCTGTTACCGCACGCCCCCGACTGGCGCTGGCTGCGCGATCACGAGGACACACCGTGGTATTCCAGCTTGAAGCTTTACCGCCAACGTACCGCGGGCGACTGGGATGATGTGCTCGGCCGGGTCGCCGCCGACCTGCGGCGGGAGTTTCGTTAAACACCCATGGCGTGGAAGATCAAGGATTTTTTTTCGGGCAAGGGGAACCCCCTTGAAACGAGCGCGGACACCTGGTTCCAGCGCGGCAATACCCACGTATCGCAGCGCCAGTGGCAGGCTGCGCTGGAGTGCTTCCGTGAGGCGGGGCGCATTGACCCCCATCATGCTGCGGCTCACGCCTACGCGGGCAATGTGCTGCGCCTGCTGGGGCAGCCCGACGCGGCGATGGCGTCATACGACCGCGCGATCACCGCCAGACCCGATTATGCGGAAGTTCATTATAACCGGGGCGCCATTCTCCATGAGGCCCGGCAAGTGAGCGCCGCGTTGGATTGCTTCGATGCCGCGCTGACGATCAATCCTTCCTTCCCGGAGGCCCACTTCAGTCGTGGTGAGGCGCTTCGAGACTTGGGCCGACTGGATGAGGCGCTGGAGAGCTTCGACGCCGCCATCGCGATCAATCCCGACCACGTCGGCGCGCATGCGCAACGCGGCTCCGCCTTGATGGAGTTGGGCCACCTCGATGCAGCGCTTGCGAGTTTCGACAGGGCGATCCAGCTGAAACCGGACTTTGCGCGCATGTACAGCAATCGAGCACAGGCCCAGGCCAGCCTTGGTCTTCATGCGGCAGCTCGCGCCAGCCACGACCAAGCCGCCATGCTCGACCCTCGAGACGCGGCGATCCATTTCAATCGGGGCGCTTTTCTCAGCGAGGGCGACGACCAAGAAGAGGCCGTCCGCAGTTACCTGACCGCGATCGAGCTGAAGCCGGATTACGCCGAAGCTTATTGCAATTTGGGACTGATCCGGCATAAGTCGGGCCAACGGGAGGCTGCCCTGGAAAACTACTCCCAGGCACTCGCGATCAATCCGCGGCTCGCCACGGCGTTCAACAATCGCGGCAACTTATTTCGCGCCAACAAACAGTTCACGGAGGCATTGTCGGATTATCGACAGGCGGTCGCGCTGGACCCGACGTCGGCTGACGTACATTACAACATGGGACAACTTGCCCTGCTGCAGGGAAACTTGACGGAAGGGTGGCCGCAATACGAATACCGCCGACTGATCAAGGAGGCCCTGGCGGTATCTCCCAGGAAGCTCTCAGCACCGGCCTGGACTGGCAAGCAACAGTTGGCCGGCCGGCGCATTTTCCTCTACGCCGAGCAGGGACTGGGAGACACGCTTCAGTTCTGCCGCTATGTGAGCAGGGTGGCGAGCCACGGCGCCCATGTCATCCTCGAGGTGCAGCCGTCCCTCGGTGAACTCCTCGCGCAACTCGATGGAGTCTCACAACTGATTTTGGCGGGGGACCCTGTTCCGCCTGCCGATTACCAGTGCTCACTCATGAGTCTGCCCGGGGCGTTCCAGACGACCCTCGAGACGATTCCTGGTCGGGTTCCCTACCTGCGCCCCGATCCGTCTAAGGTATCCCGCTGGCGCGAGATCTTGGGCCCGCGCTCACGGCCGCGCATTGGCTTGGTCTGGAGCGGCAACCCACGCCAAACCAATGAACACAACCGCAGAGTGCCGCTCGCGCAGTGGATTACCCACCTCCCGGACCAGTTCGACTACATCAGCCTTCAGAACGAAATTCGCGATGCGGACCGGGAAACTTTACGCAACTGCGCCAACATCAAGACCTTCGATGCGGATCTGGCGGAACGAGCAGCGCTGATCGAAACGCTCGATCTGGTGATCAGCGTCGATACGAGTCTTGCCCACCTGAGTGGAGCGCTGGGCAAGGAGATTTGGATGCTGCTGTCGTTCTTGCCGGACTGGCGCTGGCTGTTGGACCGCAGGGACAGTCCCTGGTATCCGACCGCGACCCTCTACCGGCAACCGGCGGTCGGTGACTGGGAGAGTGTCTTGGTGGAAGTGCAGAGGAACCTTTTGCAATCCACCTTCAACCCGCTTTTCGGGCAATCACATTCAGACTGATTGGCACCCCGCGGACCTGCATGCCGCTCGCGGAGTATCCCGGATCGGCTTCGACTCAGATCGGACGGCCTGTTTTCAACTTCAATTTTCGCCCTGCAGAAATGAACAGTCGATCGAGCGAATACACGACATTCGCAGCTTCGTTGTAAGCGATGGCGAGGTGCAAGGCGTCACCCGCCCTTAGTCCGAGACCATATTCGCCCAAGAAGGCCGTCGCCCGAACATAATCTGCGCGCGTCGGCACGTGTACGTGAAAGCTCTGGGTCGCTACCTTTTCGAATAACTTCTGCGCCTGCCGCGCTTGATCCAACTCGAGCATGTTGGTCCGCACCTTCAGCCCGAGTGCACTGGCGAATTCCGTGAGCGTACACTCGCTGATCGATAACAGTTCACCGCTTTGACGCTGCAGCCACCGTTGTATGCGTTCGGAGTCCGGTTCGGGCAAGAACAAGGGCACCAGAACACTGGTGTCCAAATACACCATCAATATCGCTCGTCGCGAAGACGACGGACCAAATCCGCAGCGGCTGGCGTGGTGGCTACAAGTCCAGCGCGAAATTCCGCGATGGATTTCAAGTTTAAGGGAGTCTTCTTCGCGGCTACCGCGGAAATTTTTGCCACGGCGGTCCCCCGCCGGGTAATGACGACCTCCTGCCCGGCCTCCACCTCGGCTAGCAGACGGCTGAAGTTCGCCTTGGCTTTAACAACCGAGATGCGGGTCATTACTTATCCCAAGTGGTCATCTATGTGACCATGTTACCATATCTCGAGTGATTCAGAACTTTCCGCCCCAAGAGTCCGCCGTCGACACCCCCGGCCACACCCCCATGATGCAGCAGTACCTGCGCATCAAGGCGCTGCATCCGGACGTGCTGCTCTTCTATCGCATGGGCGATTTCTACGAGATGTTCTACGATGATGCGCGCCGTGCCGCGCAGTTGCTCGACATCGCCCTCACGCAGCGCGGTGCCTCCGCCGGCGCGCCCATTCCGATGGCCGGCGTGCCCGCGGTGACCCTCGATTCGTATCTCGCCAAGCTGGTCCGTAAAGGTCAGAGCGTTGCCATCTGCGAACAGCGTGGCGAGCCGGGCAAAACTAAAGGCCCGATGGAACGTGAGGTGGTGCGTATCGTGACGCCGGGCACCCTCACCGATGAAGCACTGCTCGATGAGCGACGCGAGACGCTGCTGGTCAGCGTATGCGGGACCGCTGCCCGCTTCGGACTGGCGTGGCTCGATCTTGCGGCCGGCCGCTTCGCGCTCATGGAGGTCGACGGCCTGGCGGCGCTCGACGCGGAGATCGAGCGGCTCCGACCGGCGGAAATCCTCGTCGCCGACGGCATGCAGCCGGCGATTTCGCCGGGCGCGGCCCAGCAAGACCGTCCGTGGCGCCCACGACCACCGTGGCACTTCGAGGTTGAATCCGCCACTCGTGCGCTCACCGAGCAATTTCACACCCGCGATCTGGCGGGCTTCGGCTGCGCCGACAAGCCGCTGGGCATTGCCGCGGCGGGCGCGCTGTTGGCCTACGTTCGTGAAACTCAGAAGGCGGCGCTGCCGCATCTGCTGTCGCTCACCACGGAAGAGCGCGACGCGGCGCTCATCATGGATCCGGCGACCCGCCGGAATCTGGAACTCGACGACAGCCTCGCCGGTCGCCCCGAACTCACCCTGGCCGGCGTATTCGATCATACCGCCACCCCGATGGGCGGACGGCTGCTGCGCCGTTGGTTGCATCGACCGCTGCGGGATCACGGCGTCTTGCGGCTGCGCTACCACGCAGTGGCGACCCTCGCAGCCGATGCGGCCTACGCCGCACTCACGGAACCGCTACACGCCATCGGTGATCTCGAACGCATCCTCGCCCGGGTGGCGCTGCGATCGGCGCGGCCGCGCGACCTGACCCAACTGCGCGGCGCGCTCGCCGTGGTGCCCGTATTGAAGCAGCTCTTGCAAACGCTGCTCGATCGAACTCCTTCACCGCTACTCCTGCAGCTTCAGGAAGGCCTAGGCGATCACGTCACCGAACATGCCCTGCTGGTACGAGCGCTGGTCGAATCCCCACCCCATGTGCTCCGCGAGGGGGGCGTGATCGCCCAGGGCTACGATGCGGAACTCGACGAATTGCGACTGCTGGGCGGCAACACCGAGCAGTTCTTGCTCGACCTCGAACGCCGCGAACGTGAGCGCACCGGCCTGTCCAGCCTGAAACTCGGCTTCAACCGGGTGCAGGGCTTTTTCATCGAAGTGAACCGCAGCCAGGCGGATGGCGTCCCCACCGAGTACCTGCGGCGTCAAACCGTGAAATCTGCCGAACGTTTCATCACACCCGAGCTCAAATCCTTCGAGGACAAGGTGTTGGGCGCGCGCGACGGAGCGCTCGCGCGCGAGAAGGAGCTCTACGACGCTTTGCTCGAACGCTTGACCATGGGTCTGCAGGCCCTGCAACGGACGGCCGCCGCCCTGGCCGAACTGGATGTACTCCACTGTTTCGCCGAACGCGCGGTGACGCTCGACTGTACTCAGCCGGAACTCGTCGATCATCCGATGTTGTTCATCCGCCAGGGACGGCACCCGGTGGTCGAGCGCGCCAGCCGCGAGCCCTTCATTCCCAATGACCTGTGTTTCGATGACGCGCGGCGCATGCTCATCATCACGGGCCCGAACATGGGCGGCAAGAGCACCTATATGCGCCAGACGGCGCTGATCGCCATCCTCGCGCACATCGGCTGCTTCGTACCGGCGCGCGGCGCCGTGCTCGGGCCCCTAGACCGCATTTTCACGCGCATCGGCGCCTCCGACGATCTCGCCGGCGGCCGTTCGACCTTCATGCTCGAGATGACCGAAACGGCGAATATCCTCAATAACGCCACCGACCGCAGTCTCGTGCTCATGGACGAGGTGGGGCGCGGCACCAGCACGTTCGATGGGCTTTCGCTGGCCTGGGCCTGCGCGGCGTTCATCGCCGCGAAGATCCGCGCCTTCACCCTGTTCGCCACCCACTATTTCGAACTCACCAGCTTGAGCGCCGAGGCTCCCGGTGTCGTCAACGTGCACGTCGAAGCGGTGGAACACGGCGACCGGCTCGTGTTCCTGCACAGCGTGAAAGATGGACCGGCCAATCAAAGCTATGGCCTGCAAGTCGCCGCACTTGCCGGCATCCCCAAGTCCGTCACCGCCCAAGCTCGGCGCTATCTCACGGAACTGGAGCGTGAGCGCGATGCGCTCAAGAGTTCGCTCTCACCCCAGCGCGAGCTGCCGTTGTTCGCAGCCGCGGAACCACCGTCGCCTTTGCAGCCAACCCTGCGCTCCACACCGGACGATCCCGTGCTCGCCGAGCTGCGCCGCCTCGACGTGGACGCTTTGAGCCCGCGTGAGGCACTGGAATTGCTCTATCAGCTGAAGGCGCGCGTAAGTTGAAGCTGTTCAGCAACGCGTCGAAACACGCCGTCCCAGTCACCCCGCGTCGTTTGCCTGAACAGCCGTACGGTGGGATACCACGGGCTATCCTCTCGACCCTGAAGCCAGCGCCAATCGCCATCATATGGCACCAACACCCACGTGCACCTTCCCAATGCGCCGTTCAAATGCGCGATGCTCGTGTCCATGGTGATCACCAAGTCGAGGCACTCGCACAGCGCCGCCGTATCGCTGAAGTCTTTCAGTTCGTTGGGAAACTGACGGACCCCGGGGAAATCGGTCAACGTCGCATCGGTCAAGGTTGCTTGATCGGCCGCAGTAATTTCGGTTTGCGTGCAGAAATACTCAAAATCGTGCGGCAGGTGCGCAATCAACTTTGCCAACGGATAGCTTCGGGGACTAAAAGTCCGTGACCCTTGACTGCCGCTCCAGGTCAGCCCAACGCGCGGTTTCGTTTTCGCCCCGAGCCTCTCCCGCCACGCAGCCACCTTGTGCGGATCGCTATGTAAGTACGGCATCTTCACGGGAATGGTTTCCAGCGTGACTTTCAGCGCGAAAGGGACACTCATGAGCGGGCATCGACAGTCGAACGGAGGCAGCCGCTCTCCACGAGAGATGACTTGCGAGACGCCTCGAAGCGTGGAGCACACGGAGGATAGGGGTTCGGGTACCTCCAATAAGACCCGCGCACCCAGGCTCGCTAGCCTCTCGCAGAATCGACAGAACTGCAGGGAATCGCCGAGGCCCTGCTCACCATAGATGAGTATCGTCCGGCCGTCGATGTCTTCCTCGCCCAACCATAGCGGTTCAGCGAAGGTTCGATGCTCAATCAGAATCGGACCTTTGCTGATGCGCCAGCGCCATTCGTAATGAGCCCATCCCTGCAAAAAATCGCCGCGCTTCAATAAAGTCAGCGCCAGGTTGAGGTGCGCCTCTGCAAATGTCGGGTCTATTGCAATCGCGTTCTCAAAATCCGCCGATGCGGCGGCGAAATCTTGGCTGTCCCCGAGAAGGGTGCCGCGATTGAAGTACGCCTGTGAGGACTGGGCGTCCAGAGCGATCGCCTCGTTGTAACTCGCCATCGCTTCGACGAACAAGCTCATTTTTTGCAGCACTACTCCGCGGCCGACGTGAATGGTCGCGTCCCGCGGATTCATCTTGATCGCAACATCGTAGCTGTCCAATGCCTCCTCGAGTCGATTCAGCTGTCGCAATGACTCCGCACGGCCGTAGTGACCCAGGGCAAAATCCGCTTTCAACGCAATCGTGCGGTCGTAACCGGTCAACGCATCGACCCATCGTTCGAGTCGTCTCAATACCTCGGCCCGATTGAATTGCGCCGCCCAGTCCCCGGAGTTGAGCGCAATGGCCCTATCGTAGCTGGCAAGCGAATCCAGCCATTGCCGGCGCTCCTGAAGCAGCGCGCCCCGGCCAAAATGAGCCGCAAAGAAATCGGCATTACAGGCGATCGCAGCATCGAAAGCCGCGAGGGCCGCATCCTTCTGTCCCAGGGCATTCAAGAGCATCCCGCGATTGCAATGAATGAGTGCATCCTTTGAATCGATGCTGATTGCGCGGTCGTAGCGCGCCAAGGCCTCGGCAAACCTTTGCAGCTGCCCCAGAACCACCGCTTGATTGCAAAGCGCGCGAGTGTTGTCAGGCTGCAGTTCAATTGCCTGCTCGTAAGCGGCTACCGCAGCCTCGAGCGATCCCTGATCTTTGAGTACATTGGCCCGTCGATAATGGAACTCAGCGCTGGCAGGCCGCGATGCCAACTCAAACTGTCCGTCGCGCAGAAATGCCGCCACCTGACGTGCCACCTCGGCGCTGAACACCATGCCGCTGTGGCTCACATACAGCCTGATCTGCTCATTGGCGCCGGGTAACTCCGTCTCCGCGACCTGCACCGTGCCATCGCTCGCCGCGGGCATGCGCCCGAGCACCCGGCCGAGACCCATGGCATGCTCGCCGGCGATGACCCCCAGCTCGCGCACTCCCGACCAGCGACGCTCCGCGCGGTTGAGCAGCACCTCACCGGCGGTGAGTCCCAGCATCCGCCGCCCCCCGGGTAGGCGGGCGAAGCGCCGCGCCGCCTCGCTGCCGCGCACCGGCGAGCCCATCAGCACCACCCGGCCCGCCGGCAGCTCATCGCCGGCCGTGGCGCCCGCCGCTGCGTCGGCCGCGATCAGCTCGAATAGGCGCAGCACCACCAGGCCGCCCAGGCTGTGCGCCACCAGGTGCAGACGATCGGTGCGAATGCCGCGAAGGTACGACCGCAGAGCCCTGGCATTCGCCGTCAGGTCCACGCTCACCGAGGAATAGGTAAAGGCACGGGTCTCGATATTGAGGGCCCGCTCGAGACGCCGCCGTAGCACCACGGACTCCACGCCGGACAACCAGAGTCCGTGCACGTAGACGACAACCGCGCGCATCGGAGCCGTTCGCGTCAGCGGCGCAACTGACCGATGACCGCCCGGTTGGTGTCGGAGGACACGAGCTCGATGGCCTCGTCAGCCGACACCCACCGATATTGCACATGTTCCGTCGGGCTCAAGATCACCGGCACCCGCTCGAGCAGTTTCAGGGCGAAGGCGTGTTCAAGATTGCGCGTGACGCCAGGCGCATACGTCTTGCCGAAAGACGGCAGAATGTCATAGGTCTGCGTCCACTGCAGGTTGCGCATGAAGCCCTGCGTGATGCCGGTCTCTTCGAGCAGTTCCCGGCGTGCGCAATCATTCGCCATCTCACCCCACTCGAGACTGCCGGTGACCGACTGCCAGAAGCCGGCCGGGCGCCGCCGCTCCATCAACAGGAACTCGCCGCCGGCCGTGTAGATCACGATGAGCACCGATTCCGGACGCCGATTGGGGCGCTCCGTCGACGGCGCCGTGTGGGCGGGCGCGGGCAACAAGAGCTACTCGACCTTGACGGGAGTCCGCACGCGGATATGCAGTTCGCGAAGTTGCGCCTCGCTCACCTCCGTCGGCGCATCCATGAGCGGATCCGCCGCCGTTTGCGTCTTCGGAAAGGCGATCACGTCGCGAATGCTGTCGGCCCCCGCCATCAACATCGCCAGACGATCCAGACCGAAGGCGATGCCGCCGTGCGGGGGGGCGCCGAACTTCAGTGCATCGAGCAGGAAGCCGAATTTGTTGCGCGCTTCCTCAGGCGTTATACCCAACAGGTCAAACACCACCGACTGCAACTCCTGGTTGTGGATGCGCACCGAGCCGCCACCGATCTCGGAACCGTTCAACACCAGGTCGTAGGCCTTGGCCAGCGCCTCGCCGGGGCTGGCGGCGAGCGCGGCATAGTCCAAGTTCACCGGACTGGTGAACGGATGATGCATGGCCGCCCAACGCTTCCCCTCCGGATCGTATTCGAACATTGGGAAATCCACGACCCACAGAGGCCGCCAGCCCGGGGCCACCAATTTCAAATCCTGACCCACTCTGAGCCGCAGCGCGCCGAGCGCATCGCTCACCACTTTCGCGCTGTCGGCACCGAAGAAAATCAAATCACCGTCGGCCGCCGCCGTGCGCTCGAGAATCCCCGCAACGGCCGCATCGCTCAAGAATTTCAGGATGGGTGACTGCAGTCCGTCGCGGCCCTTCGCCACCTCGTTGACCTTGACGTACGCCAGGCCCTTGGCGCCGTAACGCGCCACGAACGCCGTGTAATCATCGATCTCCTTGCGGGAGAGCTTCCCGCCCTGCGGCACGCGGAGCGCAGTGACGCGACCTCTGGGGTCGGCGGCGGGACCCGCAAACACCTTGAAGTCGCAACCCGCTACCAGATCGGCCACATCGACGAGTTCGAGCGGCACGCGCAAGTCAGGCTTGTCCGATCCATAACGACGCATCGCCTCCGCGTAGGTCATTCGCGGCAGGGGATCCGGGAAATCGACGTCGAGCACCGACTTGAACAGATATCTCACCAGCCCTTCCATCAACCGCTGGATGTCGTTCTGGTCGAGGAACGAGGTCTCGATGTCGAGCTGCGTGAATTCCGGCTGACGATCGGCGCGCAGATCTTCGTCGCGGAAACAGCGCACGATCTGATAGTAGCGATCGAAGCCGGCGATCATCAGCAGCTGCTTGTAGATCTGCGGCGATTGGGGTAGCGCAAAGAACTTGCCAGCGTGAGTCCGGCTCGGCACCAGATAGTCACGTGCCCCCTCAGGCGTAGCCTTCGACAGCATCGGCGTCTCGATGTCGACGAACCCCGCTTCATCGAGATAATGTCGCATCGCGCGCGTGATCCGATGCCGCAGCAGCAGCCGCTCGCGCATTTCTTCGCGCCGCAGGTCGAGGTAGCGAAATTTCAGGCGCACCTCCTCGCTGACGGTCTCATCGAGCTGGAATGGCAGCGGCTCGGATCGGTTGAGAATCTCGAGGTCCTGGCACACCACTTCCACCTGACCGGACTTCAAGTTGGCATTGGCGGTGCCTGCCGGTCGGGCGCGAACCACGCCGGTGACTTTCAGCACGAACTCATTGCGCACCCGTTCGGCGAGCGCGAATACGGTCGCGCGGTCCGGATTGAAAACCACCTGCAACAGGCCCTGCCGATCGCGCACATCGACGAAGATCACGCCGCCGTGATCACGGCGGCGGTGCGCCCAACCGGCCACCGTCACCACCTGCCCAATCAACGCTTCGCCGACCTCACCACAGTAATGGGTGCGCATGAGCTAGCGCCGCGCCTTGGCCTTGCGGGCCGGTTTCTTGACCGCCTTTTTCGCGGCCCGAACGGGTGATTTGGCAGTCGCCCCACGCTTCGAAATCCCAACACCGGCCGCCTTTTTGGGCGATTCAGCCTTCGCCACCGGTTTCTCCGCCGGTTTATCCGCCGCCTTCTCAGGCTTGGCCGCATCACCGGCGGTCGCGTCCGCCGCCTTCGATTCCGCCGGCTTGGCATCCTCCTTGACGGCATCCGATTCCGGCCGATCCGCTAGATTCTTCTTGTGATCCTGTTCGCCCTTGAAGTCGGTTTCGTACCAACCACCACCCTTCAAGCGAAATACCGGTGCCGACATCAGCCGCGTGAGCTGCGACTTGCCGCAGTCGGGACACTTCTTCAGGGGTGAATCATTGATCTTTTGCATGGCCTCGAGCGTATGTCCGCAGGCTTTGCATTGATACTCGTAGAAAGGCATGAAATTCCTCTTAAAACAGCATCCCGGTCGCAAACCCAAGTATAGCGAAGCTGCGCGCCCGCTGGCGCCTAGTGCAAGCGCTCCTTCTCGAACACCAACCCATCACGTTTCAGCCGCGCCACGACGCGATCGCCGGCGATGAAGTCGCCTTGCAGAATCCGTTGGGCCAGCGGGTTCTCGATCTGAGACTGGATCGCCCGCTTCAGCGGCCGCGCTCCATACACCGTATCGAAACCCGCCTCGCCGATGCGATCGCGCGCATCATCGTCGAGCGCCAGCGTGATATCCCGCTCCGCCAGACGTTTACGCAGGCGCCCCAACTGAATGTCGACGATCGAGCGGATCTGTTCCCGGCCGAGCGAATGGAAAACCACGATGTCATCCACCCGGTTGATGAATTCCGGGCGGAAATGCTGGCTCACCACCTGCATCACCGCCGCCTTCATCGCGCCGTAATCCGCATTGCCACCCATTTCCTGGATCACATGACTGCCGAGGTTCGACGTCATGATGATGACGACATTGCGAAAATCCACGGTGCGACCCTGTCCATCGGTGAGGCGTCCATCGTCGAGCACCTGCAATAGGACATTGAACACATCCGGATGCGCCTTCTCGATCTCATCGAACAAGATCACGGCGTAAGGCCGGCGCCGCACCGCCTCGGTGAGATAACCGCCCTCTTCATAGCCCACATAGCCCGGCGGCGCGCCGATCAAGCGCGCCACCGAATGTTTCTCCATGAACTCCGACATGTCGATGCGGATCAAGGCATCCTCGGTGTCGAATAGGAACTCCGCGAGCGCCTTGGACAGTTCAGTCTTACCGACGCCCGTTGGCCCTAAGAACATGAACGAGCCGGTGGGTCGGTTCGGATCCGCGAGCCCGGCCCGTGAACGGCGAATCGCATCCGCCACGGCCTTGACCGCCTCGTTCTGCCCGACCACCCGCTTGTCGAGCACCTCTTCCATGCGCAGCAGCTTGTCGCGCTCGCCTTCGAGCATGCGGGAGACGGGAATGCCCGTCCACTTCGACACCACCTCGGCGATCTCGACATCGGTGACGGAGTTGCGCATCAGTTGGTTGGGCTTGTGCTCGACTTCCAGCGCCTGGGCGAGCTTCTGTTCGAGGTCGGGGATGCGGCCATATTGCAGCTCCGACATTCGCCCGAGATCCTGTGCGCGGCGCGCCGTGTCGAGTTCGGTGCGCGCCCGCTCCAGCGCCTCCTTGATGTGCGCGGCGCCCTGCACGGTCGCCTTCTCGGCTTTCCAGACTTCCTCGAGATCCGAGTATTCCTTCTCCAGGGTGCCGAGTGCGTCTTGCAACGTCGACAGTCGCTTGCGCGACGCCTCGTCGGTTTCTTTCTTGAGCGCCTCCCGCTCGATCTTCAATTGGATGATGCGCCGGTCCAGTTTATCCAGCACCTCGGGCTTCGAATCAATTTCCATGCGGATCAACGAACCCGCCTCATCGATCAGATCGATGGCCTTGTCCGGAAGCTGGCGGTCCGCGATGTACCGATGCGACAACGTCGCCGCCGCAACGATGGCGGGATCGGTGATCTCCACGCCGTGATGCACTTCATAGCGCTCTTTGAGGCCGCGTAGGATGGCGATCGTATCCTCCACCGTCGGCTCATTGACCAGCACTTTCTGGAAACGCCGCTCGAGCGCGGCATCTTTCTCAATGTACTGTCGATACTCATCGAGCGTGGTGGCCCCGACACAATGCAATTCACCGCGCGCCAACGCCGGCTTCAACATATTGCCCGCATCCATGGCGCCATCGGCCTTGCCGGCACCGACCATGGTATGCAGCTCATCGATGAACAGGATCACCTGACCCTCCTGTTTCGCCAGATCCGAGAGCACCGCTTTCAAACGCTCCTCGAACTCGCCGCGAAACTTCGCACCGGCAATGAGTGATCCCATGTCGAGCGCAAGTATCCGCTTATTCTTCAGCCCCTCGGGCACTTCACCGTTGACGATGCGCTGCGCCAGGCCCTCGACGATGGCGGTCTTACCCACCCCTGGTTCGCCTATCAGCACCGGATTGTTCTTCGTGCGACGCTGCAGCACCTGGATGGTGCGGCGTATTTCATCGTCGCGGCCGATCACCGGATCGAGCTTGCCCTGGCTCGCCCGTTCCGTCAGATCGATGCTGTACTTCTCGAGTGCCTTGCGATTTTCCTCCGCGCCGGCATCATCCACCTTCGCGCCGCCGCGCACTTCCTCGATGGCTCGTTCGAGCGCAGCGCGCTCGCCGCCGCAGGACTGCACGATGCGGCCGAGATCACCCTTATCCTCACAGGCCGCCAGCACGAACAACTCGCTGGAGATGAATTGATCGCCGCGCTTCTGCGCCAGCTTGTCGGTGACGTTGAGCAACTTGTTGAGATCGCTGCCGAGCAACACGTCGCCGCCGACACCCTCCACCTGCGGCAATCGGTCGAGCGCCGCCGCCAGCTCCGCGCGCAGCTTGGCGCTGTCCGCTCCCGCCTTCTCTAATAAAGGACGCGCCGTGCCGCCCTGTTGGTCGAGCAAGGCCGCCATCAGGTGCACGGGCTCGATGTACTGATTGTCACGGCCCACGGCGAGCGACTGCGCATCGGCGAGCGCCGCTTGAAACTTCGTGGTCAGTTTGTCCATCCGCATAGGCTTACCCTTGAGATTCTCGCTAGATGCGTCCCAAGTGGGGGTGATACCGGATCAATTCAACGGCGCGGCGGCCCCTCCAGCCAAATGAGGGTCGCCTGGCGGCCGGTACGACCATCCCGCCGATGCGAGAAGTACCGCTCGGCAGCCGAGAACGTACATTCGCCGCCCCCATAAACCCGCTCGACTCCGAGGCGGCCCAGGCGGCAACGAGCGAGTGCGTACAGGTCCGCTAGATACCGACCCCGCGCCGGCGTCTCCCGGCCCGCCGAGTCTCGGCCATTCGTGCCCTGGCCTGTCGAGTCCACGCCCGTCGCGCTCCGGTCGTTGACCACGAACGCGGCCGCATCGGCGTCGCCGGCTCCGGGCGCCCCCAAGAAGGCATCGCGAACTTCGCCGCCCACTTCGAAGCGGTCAGGCCCGATCGCCGGCCCCAACCACGCCAGCAATTCCCCCGCCGGACACTGCAACGCGCCCACCGCGGCCTCGAGCACCCCGCCGGCCAAGCCGCGCCAGCCCGCATGCGCGGCACCCACCCGATCGCCGGTCGCGGTGGTCAACAACACCGGCAGGCAATCCGCGGTCAATATGGCGCATACCCTGCCCGGACGGCGTGTCACGGCCCCATCCGCGGGGCCCAGCCCGCCCGCCGACGGGCCATCCCGATTAAGAGGGAAAGGGAGATCGAGATTGTAGATGTGGGTGCCATGAACCTGCTTGAGCCACCCCGGCTCTTCCGGGAGATCCGCTGCGGCTTTGAGCGCCGCACGATTCTTGGCGACGGCGGTCGGGTCGTCTTCCACATGGGCACCCAGATTGAGGGCAGCGTACGGTGCACGGCTCACCCCACCGGTACGCAGCGTCGACAGGGCTCGTACCCCGGCCGGCGCCGGCCATTCCGGCGTAATCCATTCGCAGCCGCCGGCGAGTTCCACCGCACTCATCGCCAGCCCGCCGGCTGCTCGCGGCGCGGGTCGTCGGGAGGCCTATTGGGCATTCCCGCATCCTCCCGCAGCGTCGCCAGCAACTGCGCGAAGTCCGGCGGCGGCGGACTCTCGAAGCGCAGCCGTGCGCCGGTCCGAGGGTGGTCGAACTCGAGAATCGCGGCGTGCAAGGCCTGGCGCTTGAACGCTCGCAGCGTCGCCAACAGTTGCGGACTCGCACCCTTCGGCTGCGCGAAACGGCCGCCGTAAACCGGATCGCCGACGATGGGGTAGTGCAGATACGATAGATGCAGCCGGATTTGATGCGTGCGGCCGGTCTCGAGTTTGACGTGCACATGGGTGTGCGCGCGAAATCGTTCGAGCACGCGGTAGTGAGTCACCGCGGACCGACCATCCGTGCGCACGCTCATACGCAGCCGATCGCTGCGATGCCGTCCGATCGGTTGATCGACGCTGCCGCCGCTGGTCATGACGCCGACACACAACGCCAGGTATTCACGACTCACGGTACGCGCCAGGAGCTGACGCGACAGCGCGGTATGTGCCTGCAGCGACCGCGCCACCACCAGGAGCCCGCTGGTGTCCTTGTCGAGCCGATGAATGATGCCCGCGCGCGGCAAGCCGCCAAGCGCCGGATCGTAGCCGAGCAGGGCATTCTGCATCGTATGATTGGGGTTGCCCGCGCCCGGATGGACCACCAGGCCCACCGGCTTGTCCACCACCAACACGTCGGCATCCGCATGCACGACGTTGAGCGGCATGTGCTCGGGGAGGACATCGGGCCGCGGCACATCGACGCTCATGCGCAGGCTGACCCGCGATCCGGCAACGACCACGTCGCGTGGCTTACAGGGCAGACCGCCCACCCACACCTGCTCGGCGTCGATCCACGCCTTGATGCGGGTGCGGGAATGCTCCGGGAGAAGACGTGCCAGCGCACTGTCAAGCCGCTGACCTGCGAGTTCCGCAGGGATTTCAACGGTGATGTCGTGGAACTCTGCGCTCATCGGGGTACTCGAAGCTCGGGTGTGGGCCATCGGGTATACTCGCGCCCTGTTCGCGACCCGTCATTCTAAAGGAATTGCCATTGAGACTGCGTGATCTTAAGCCTCTGACCCGTATTTTGGTGCTCACCGTCGGCATAGCCTTGGCGAGCACCGGCTGTCGCAGTCACCGGGATGACGCCAAGTCCGGGCCCGAGGTGATCTATGCCCGCGCGCAGAAGGCCATGAAGAACTCGAGCTACGGTGAGGCGATCAAGCAGCTCGAGACCTTGCAATCGCGCTTTCCCTTCAGCGAGCCGGCACGACAGGCGCAGCTCGATCTCATCTATGCCTATTACAAGAGTCGGCAGACCGATCCGGCGGCGGATGCGGCGGATACCTTCATTCGTGAGAATCCGACCAATCCCCGGGTCGACTACGCGTACTACATGAAGGGGATGATTTACTTCGAGCGCCAATCCAATGCGATGGAACGGCTCTTCAAGGTCGATCTGTCGCGCCGTCCGCCCATCAACGCCCGCAAGTCCTTCGAAGCCTTCGATGAACTCATCAAGAAGTTTCCACACAGCCCGTACGACGGCGACGCCCGGCAGCGCATGATTTTCCTGCGCAATCGCCTCGCCGATTTCGAATTGAATGTGGCTCGCTACTACATGCGTCGCGGCGCGTACGTGGGCGCCCTCGATCGGGCCAAGTACTGTGTCGAGAATTACGATGGCGCCCCGGCGGTGCAAGGTTCGCTGAAGGTGATGGTGGACGCCTACCGCGCACTCAACATGACCGATCTCGCCACGGTTGCCGCGCGCGTCTATGACGCCAATTACCCGGCGAGTTCTCGCGACGTCGAAGAGAAGAAGTCCTGGTGGCGACGTATCTTATAGGCCCAAGGCAGGGCTGAACCCAAGGACTCATGCCGCCGCTCGCCGAGCAAATCGAGGCTGCGCGCGCGCTGCACGCGCAAGGACGCTTGGACGATGCCGACGCCGCCTATCGGCGCATCCTCGACGCGCACCCCGAGAGTGCTGAGGCCCACTACCGTCATGCCAATGTCAGCAAGGACCGGGGTGATTTGCAGGCTGCGCTTGCCGCCTACGATCGCGCGGTGGCGCTGAAACCCGATCATGCCCACGCCTGGTGTAATCGGGCGGTGGTCTTGGGCCAGGTCGGCCGGCCATTGGAATCCTTGCATAGCTACGATCAGGCGCTCGAAGCCGATCCCAGCGATGCCCTGGCGTATTGCAATCGGGGCTACCTCCTCCTGTCGCTCGGCCAAAAGGACGCCGCCCTGGCGAGCTTCGATGCGGCCATCGCACGGCGCCCCGGGTATTTTCCCGCGCATTTCGCCCGCGGTGCGCTCCTGCAAGAGCGCCAGGAGTGGCCTGCCGCGCTCGACTCCTACGACCGGGCCATCACCCTGCATGCCGGCCATGCGCTGACCCATTACAACCGCGGCACCGTGCAGCGGGCACTCGGCCGCTGGCACGAGGCGTTGGCCGGCTTTGATCATGCCATTGCGCTCGATCCAGTCTTCGCCCCCGCTCATGCCGGCCGCGCCGAGGCACTGCAAAAGTTGCGTCGCCCGCCAGAGGCTCTGGCGGCATATGACCGCGCACTTGAACTGAACCCAGAGGATGCGAAAAACCACGGCAACCGCGGTGTCCTGCTGCAGGAAATGCAGCAATTCGACGCGGCGATGATGGCCTACGATCGGGCCATCGCCTTGGATCCAGCGTCTGCAGAAGCACACTTCAATCGGGGCACCCTGCTGAAAGCAAGCGATGATCTCGAGGGTGCGATCGCCGCGTACGATCGAGCGATCGCCGCCAAGCCTCGGTATGCGGAGGCTCACGTCAACCGCGGCACCGCGCTGCAGGAGCTGGGCCGCCTCGGCGAGGCCATCGCCAGCTACCGACAGGCCGTGTTGCTCGACCCAGATCTGGCGGAAGGCCATTATAATTTGGCGCTGACATCCTTGAAGGCCGGCGATTACGATACGGGCTGGAAACATCATGAGTGGCGTTGGCGCGCAAAGTCGGGACCCGTTCACCGCGAGACTCGCCACTTTGCGGAACCTCTCTGGCTTGGCGGACAATCGCTCGCCGATGAAACGATCCTGCTGTACGGCGAACAGGGCTTTGGCGATTCGCTGCAATTCTGCCGTTATGTGCCGCTGGTGGCAGCGCTGGGTGCACTTGTGATCCTGGAAGTGCCACTGCCTCTGGTGGAGATCTGCAAGACCCTGCAGGGCGTTACGGAGGTCGTCCCCTTTGGCAGCGCGCTGCCGCACTTCGCGCGGCAGTGTCCTCTGCTCAGCCTGCCGCTCGCCTTCGGCACCACCTTGGAAAACCTGCCCGCGACCGCGGGTTACCTGCAAAGCGACACCCGTAAAGTGAGGGCCTGGGAGCAGCGACTGGGAACCAAGCACAAACCGCGCATCGGCTTGGTCTGGAGTGGGAATCAAACATCCGTGCCGTATCGCAAACGTCATTTCCCTCTATCGACCTTCATCCCCTACCTCTGCGATCGATTTCAGTATGTCTGCCTGCAAACCGATATCACCGAATTCGATCGAGCGACCTTGTCCCGGTATCCGGCCATCGCGAGTTTCGCGACCGAATTACAAGATTTCAGCGACACCGCGGCATTGGCCGAATGCATGGATCTCATTGTCAGCGTCGACACGAGCGTCGCGCACCTGGGAGGTGCGCTGGGAAAAAAAACCTGGGTCGTGCTCGCGTTCGACGCGGATTGGCGCTGGCTTACCGATCGCGAAGATAGCCCCTGGTATCCGACGATGCGGCTCTATCGACAGAGGTTGCGCGGCGACTGGAACGCCGTCTTCGAACAGGTGGCGGCAGATTGGGCCAAGGAATTTAGTCGACGCTGACCGAGGCTCGATTTCGCTCCGGACCGAGCCGTCCGACCCCGCGGCCTGGCGCCACGTCGGCTGACGCCACGTCGGCCTGGCGTCATCGTCGGCCTTGCGTCATCGTCGGCCTAATGGGACTTATAGCCGCTGGTGATCGGATAGCGCCAATCCCGCCCAAACGCACGGCCGCTCACCCGGACCCCGGGCGGCGCCTGCCGCCGCTTGTATTCATTGCGTTTGACCAGATCGAGGATCCGTCCCACGGTCGAACGATCGAAGCCGCGGGCGGTAATTTGTTCCACGGACAGGTCCTCTTCGATGAAGGCCTCTAAAATGGGATCGAGAATTTCATAGGGCGGCAGGCTGTCGGTGTCTTTCTGCTCGTGCCGCAGCTCCGCCGACGGCGGCCGCTCGATCACCCGTGTGGGGATGACCGGGGACTGTGCGTTACGCCAGGCGCACAAGCGGTAAACCAACAGCTTGCTGCAATCCTTGATCGGCGCGAAGCCACCCGCCATATCGCCATACAAAGTGGCGTAGCCCACCGCCATTTCGCTCTTGTTGCCGGTGGTGAGCAGCATGCGACCCGTCTTGTTTGAAATGCCCATCAACAACACGCCGCGGCAACGCGACTGAATATTTTCCTCGGCGGTGTCCGGGGCGCGGCCCGCAAACTCCGCCTTGAGGGCCGCGAGCGTCGCCTCGAACATGCCCTCGATGGAGATCTCGCTATGCTTCACGCCGAGCTGTCGCGCCTGCAGAGCGGCATCATCCTTGCTCATCTGCGAGGTATAGCGCGAGGGCATTGCGACCGAATGCACCCGATCCGCGCCCAGCGCATCGACCGCGATGCACAGCGTCAGCGCCGAATCGACACCGCCCGAAAGACCGAGTACCACTCCCGGAAAGCGGTGTTTGTCGACGTAATCGCGGGTGCCTTGAACGAGGGCACCGTAAACGCTCTCCTCCTCGCCCTGCAAGGGGGTCAAGATACCGGGCTGTGGTGTGACTCTGCCGGCCGCGTCCACCGCCAGGTCCACCGCGTACAGTCCTTCGGTGAAGGCCGGCGCACGCTGCGTCACCTCGCCTTTCGCATCCATCACGAACGAGTTGCCGTCGAAGACCAATTCGTCCTGGCCGCCGAGCAGATTGACGAACACCAACGGAACACCATTCTCAGCGACTCGCGCACGACCCACCAGCACTTCGCGCTGGCTCTGTTTGTCCACCTCGTAGGGCGACGCATTGATGACCAGGAGCACCTCGGCTCCCGCGGCACGCGCCTGCGCCGCCGGCTCAGGCTCCCACACATCCTCGCACACCAGCACGCCGACCTTCACACCCGCGATGTCGAGCACAGTGGGTTCGTTTCCGGGCGTGAAATAGCGCTTCTCGTCGAACACCCGATAGTTCGGCAAACATGCCTTGCGGTGATTGGCGAGCACCGCGCCGTCGCGTATGACGATGGCGGCATTGAAAATGATGCTTTCCGCATATTCTGGATAGCCTGCCACGAGGGTGATGCCGTGCACCTCGCGTTGCAGCCGCTCGAGGGAGCGCGACACCTGGGCACGCATGCCCGAATGGAACAAAAGGTCCTCCGGGGGGTAACCGGAGACCGCGAGTTCCGGCAACAGAATGACATCGGCCTGGAAACGATCCCGGGCTTCATGGGCGGCCGAGACGATCCGAGTGGTGTTTCCGTCGACGTCCCCAACCACGAGGTTGATCTGCGCCATCACACAACGCAGCCGCCCTGAGCGGGTATCGATTTCCTGTGAATTCATCGATTGTCCTGGAGTGCCGATCCGTTCGCGCTTGAGGCGCGCTATTCTGAATTAAGCTTAAGCTGAGCGCAAAGCCGCAGGGAACCTCAAATCACGGTGAACCCGTCATTCGATCGAACCAACGGATCCAAGGTCCACCTGGAGTGGCGGGTACTCGGGATCCTGAACCTCTACCGCGTCCTCGTGCCGCTGGTCCTGGTCGGCCTCTATTCGCTCGGGGGCGGGCGCGGTCTCACGGTGGATTCGCCGCGGGTGTTCTTCGGCGCCGCCGCTTTTTATCTAGGCTTCGGTCTGGCAAGCGTGGTGCTGGTGCGCCGCCGTATGGGCAGCGCCTATATCCAAACCATACTCCAGGCCGCGTTGGACATCGTCATTTTGATGCTGCTGCTGCATGCCTGTGGCGGGATTGCGAGCGGTTTGGGCCTGCTGTTGCTCGTGCCGGTGGGCAGCCTCGCATTCCTGCTGCCACCGCAGAGCGCGCTGTTCCTGGCGGCGGTCACGGTCATTGCCGTGCTCGTGCACACGATTTGGCTGCAGCTCACGGGTCGTGTCGACATCAATGCGTATGCCACGGCCGGCCTGCTCGGCATCGTGCTGTTCACCATCGCCGCGGCGGCGAGTTTTGTCGCGACGAGCATGCAGCAGAGCGAGGACCTGGTGCGGCAGAAGGACTTGGACCTGGCGAATCTTGCCGAGCTATCGCAGTACATCGTCCAGCACCTGCGCGAAAGCCTGCTCGTGGTCGATGCCGCGGACCGGATTCGCCTCATCAATGAATCCGCCGCCGAAATCTTGGGCGACGAGCAGGCGGTTCCCGGCGCCTTGGTCGGCGAGGTATCGCCCCGACTGCTCTACTCGTTGAGCACGTGGCGTCACCAAGATCGCGCCGACGAGGCACCCTCGAGCTTCGTCGCAGCGGACGGCGCGCGCCTCATTCAGCCGCATTTCGCACCGCTCGGGGATGGCGCGCCAGGGCCGACCCTGATCTTCCTCGAGGACACCAGCCTTCTGGCCGAACGCGTGCAGCAGAGCAAGTTGGCCGCGCTTGGCCGCTTGTCCGCCAGCATCGCCCATGAAATCCGCAACCCCGTCGGCGCCATGAGCCATGCCGGACAGCTCCTCGCTGAAAGCGCCCTCTTCGGCGCCGAGGAGCGTCGGCTCACCGACATCATCCGCAACAATTCCGAGCGTGTGAGCACCATCATCAACAATGTCCTGCAGCTCTCACGTCGCGAAGCCACCAAGCCCACGCGACTGATGCTGGGTGACTGGTTGGAGGACTTTCTCGATGAGTTTTGCGAAACCATGCAAATACCCATGGCGAGGCTCGGCGTCATCGAGGATGCCCAGGATCTCGAAGTGCGCATCGATCCTTCCCATCTCCACCAGGTGGCATCGAACCTTTGCGACAACGCCATCAAGTACGGCGAACCGAGCGAGGGCATCAGCCTGGAGATCAAACTCGGCCGCTTGAGCCCCAATAACCGGCCCTACCTCGAGATCGCCGATCGCGGCCCCGGTATCGATCCCACGGTCGTCGATCGGATCTTCGAGCCATTCTTCACCGGTCGCAAGGGCGGGACCGGCCTCGGGCTGTTCATTGCGCGCGAGCTGTGCCAGTTGAACCGGGCCGTGCTGCTCTATGAACCACGCGCGGGGGGCGGCAGCATCTTTCGCATCGTCTTCAGCGATCCGCAGCGCTGGGAGGAATAGCGCAGTGCATCGTCCTCAGCCGCTACAATGACGCCATGCTGAAGCCCGCGGTACTAGTCGTCGATGACGAGCCGGATCTGTGTGAGTTGCTATCCATCACGCTCAAACGGATGAATCTCGATCCACGTACCGCCGGCAGCGTCGGCGCGGCGCAGCGCTTGCTCAAGACCGAGCGTTACGACTTGTGCCTCACCGACATGCGGCTTCCGGACGGCGACGGTTTGGAACTCGTGAAGTGGATCCAGCAGTATTCTCCCAGCGTGCCGGTCGCGGTGATAACCGCGCATGGCAACATGGAGACAGCGATCAAGGCATTGAAATTGGGCGCGTTCGATTTTGTGTCCAAACCCTTGGACCTTGCCGGGCTGCGCAAGCTGGTGGCCGCCGCCATCAAGCTGTCGGGTGATACCGACGGAGACACCGCCGTGTTCGGGCCGCGCCTCTTGGGCAGCTCCGCAGCAATGCACACCCTTCGAGAAATGATCGGCCGCGTCGCCCGAAGCCAGGCTCCCGTGCATATTTCGGGGGAATCGGGCACCGGCAAGGAATTGGTGGCAAAGCTCATCCATGAATCCGGACCCCGACGCGACGGACCCTTCGTGCCGGTCAATTGCGGCGCCATCCCGACGGAGTTGATGGAGAGCGAGCTCTTTGGCCACAAGAAGGGGAGTTTCACGGGCGCGGTAAGCGACAAGAGGGGTCTTGTGCAGTCCGCGGAGGGCGGCACGCTCTTTCTTGACGAAATCGCGGACCTGCCGTTGCACATGCAGGTCAAGTTACTGCGGGTCATCCAGGAAAAGGCGGTGCGTCCCGTCGGGGAACAGTCAGAGGTCGGCGTCGACGTGCGCATTCTCTCGGCGACGCATAAAAACCTGTCGCAGCTCGTCGCCGAAGGGAAATTCCGTGAGGACCTGTTCTATCGAGTCAACGTGATCGAACTGCGGGTACCGGCGCTTCGCGAGCGACCCGAGGATGTGCGCGAGCTCGCTGAGACCATACTGCGGCGCCTCGGCCGACGTATGAAGCTGACCCCGCCCGTGCTTGGACCCGATGCGCTCGCCGCGCTCGAAACCTATAACTTCCCCGGCAACGTGCGCGAACTGGAGAACATTCTGGAACGGGCAATCACTCTGACCACGAGTGGCGAAGTGAGCGTGCGCGACATTCAATTGCGATCCGCGCAGCAGCCTGTCGGCGTCGGCTTGGGGACACCCGTCACAAGTGGTCCTGCGCTCGGGGAGCATCTCGAGGATATCGAACGCGAGGCAATCGTCAAAGCGCTCGAGCAGACTCGTTACAACAAGACAGCGGCCGCCAAGGTGTTGGGGATGAGTTTTCGGGCGTTACGGTACCGGATCAAGAAGCTCGGGATCGAATGACCGCCGACATCTCCGCAAGGCATCGACCCACGCGGGTGAAGCGACGGCGATGAGCGATCCGCTGCTGGAGACCACTCCGGACCCGTTGGCGCATGCCCGTGCGTTACACACCCAAGGACAGCTTGCCGCTGCGCATGCGGCCTGTCTGCAGGTATTGGAGCGGCATCCCTCGCATGTCGATGCGCTCGCCATGCTGGGAGTCTTGGCCGGACAATCGGGCGACTTTGCGGAAGCTGTCAACTACTTCAATCGGGCCGTCGAAGCAGCCCCGGGCGACGTATCGTCCTATTGCAATCGTGGACTTGCTCTGCAACAGCTCCGTGAATGGGACGCGGCGCTGGCAAGCTTTGATCAGGCGATCATGCTACAGCCGGATCACGCCCTCTCACTGTTCGGCCGGGCCAATCTCCACATGAATTGCGGCAGGGCCGATCACGCGCTTGCCGATTACGGCCGTGCAATCGCCGTCAGCCCGGGTTTCTTCCAGGCTTTCGTCAACCGGGCAACGCTACTGCACCGCCTTGGGCGGGTCGATGCAGCGCTGCAGAACTACGACCGGGCGATTGAATTGCGACCCGATGTCGCCATGATTCATGTCCATCGCGGCAACGCCTTGAAGGATCTCTTTCGGCCGCAGGAGGCATTGGAAAATTATCAACGGGCGATCGTGCTCGATCCCCAGTTCGCCGAGGTGCACTCGAACTGCGGAATCGTCCTACGGGAGCTGGGTCGAATCGAAGAAGCTCTGGATAGCTTCGACCGAGCCATTGCCCTCAAACCCGACTATGCGGACGCGTACGTCAATCGGGCGGCACTTTACCGAATCTTGAAACGGCTTGAATCTGCTGTCGCGGATTACGAAATGGCCGCGAGGCTCGACCCGTCCATTCGCTTCATCCAAGGGGCGAGTCTCGAAGCAAATATGCAGATCTGTGATTGGCGTGATTTTGACGCCAAGCTGGCCAAAATCGATGCGGGTATCGAGGCCGGCGCCGCGACGTCGCATCCCTTCGCCTACATGACGTTCTCCGACTCACCTCAGCAGCAGCGGCGCGCGGCCGAAATCTGGGTGCGAGAGACTTGCCCGGCTGATGCAGCATCGGCCGTCAGCCTTCGGCGCGAATCGAGGGCAAAGATAAGTGTCGGCTATTTTTCAGCTGATTTTCGCGAACACCCGGTTTCCCGCCTCCTCGCTGAGCTGATCGAGACTCATGACCGATCCCGTTTCGAGGTCTTTGGCTTCTCCTTCGGAGAGGACACGCGCGACGCGCTTCGCCGGCGGCTCGAACAGGGATTCGATCGCTTTCTGGACGTACGTGAGAAGTCGCCCCGCGAAATCGCCGCCCTCGCACGTAATCTGGAAATCGACATCGCGGTGGATCTCGGCGGACATACGCATTCGAGTCGACCGGAGATCTTCGCTCGCCGGGCCGCGCCGGTCCAAGTGAGTTATCTCGGCTACTTGGGTACGCTGGCGGCGCGTTACATGGATTACCTGATCGCGGATGAGACCATCATCCCCTCCGGCAGCCGTCAGTACTACACCGAAAAAATCCTTTATCTACCGAGTTATCAGGCGAATGACTCACGAAGACCGGTCGCCGATCGAATCTTCACCCGTACCGAACTTGGACTGCCCGAAAGCGGGTTCGTATATTGCTGTTTCAACGGCACCTACAAGTTCAATCCCGCGATCTTCGATTCTTGGATGCGGATCCTGAAACGCGTCGACGGCAGCGTATTGTTTCTACTGTCGGGCAATCGGGCGACCGAGATCAATCTGATCGGGCAGGCAATCCGTCGCGGCATGGACCCGGCACGTATCGTGTTCGGCGGTGCGCTTCCGGGTCCTGAATATCGCGCCCGTTATCGCGCGGCCGACTTGTTTCTCGACACACGTCCCTACAATGCGGGAACCACGGCGAGCGACGCCTTATGGGTGGGACTGCCGGTGTTGACCTGCCCGGGCAAATCGTTCTCGAGCCGCGTGGCTGCGAGCCTGCTGAATGCGCTCGACCTGCCGGAGCTGATCTCGCCTAGCGAGGCGGATTACGAGGACTCGGCGGTGGAACTGGCCTTAAACCGCCAACGGCTGGCGTCGATCAAGGCCAAGCTGAGCCACAACCGGCTTGGAAAACCGCTTTTCGATACGCCGCTGTTGGCGAAACACCTCGAGGAGGGTTTCATCAAGATTCACGAACGTCACGTGGCGGGGCTGGCCCCCGAGCACATCACCGTGGCATCAATGTAGACCTTGCCGAATCGATTGCCTAGCGCATCACAGACGGCGGTCGTTCGTCGCGACATAATATCGCCTTTACCCCTAGAAACTTCAGCCTCGTGACAATGCCGGCCGGTAGGAATTGACAGCACGCATGTCTGACAACCGAACAACACCGCATCGTTACGGCGACCCGGCGCCGCTCCAAGTGTCCACTCTTCGCTGGGGATCCACGGTGGCATTGACACTGGCGCTCGGACTGCTCTGGTCATTGTTGCATCACTATCGAGGCCTCAGCGGGGACGCCGAGCTGTATGCGGTGCAGGCCCTGGCCCACATCCACCCTGCGCTTTTCTCGGACATCTACCTACAACACGAAAATCAGGACCATTTCACGATTTTCTCGCCGTTATACGCGGGTTGCATCCGGTGGCTTGGCCTGCAACCGGCGGCGCTCACCTTGGCCGCGGTGTTCACGGTCTGGACTTTTCTCGCCGCTTGGTACTTGGCCAGACAGTTGGTCGATCGACAGGCGGCCTGGCTGGCCGTGGCGTTCGTGATGATCGCCGAAAGCGCTTACGGTGCGTACGGAGTGTTCAGCTATCTCGAGGATTGGCTCACGGCGAGGAGCTTGGGCGTCGCCCTGGTCATCAGCGCCCTCGCCTGTCATTTTTATGGATCAAAGCGACTCGCTCTGCTCATTGCTCTCGGTGCGTGCTGCGTTCATCCGCTGATAGCGCTTCCAGGCGTTCTGGTTCTTGTCTGTCTATGGATTCCGCCACGCATGGCTGTAATCGGAGCCGTCGGCGGGATCGTCGGTGTCCTGATTCTCGCCGCGTCGATGCAAGCTCTGCGCCTCGCAACCGGACCGTTCGAATTGATCGACGGTGAATGGCTGCACGTCGTCCGCGAGCGATCGCAATTTTTGTTCTTGCAGCTGTGGCGATGGTCGGACTGGGAAACCAACATACGGCCCTTCCTTTGCCTGTCCCTCACGGCCCTCGCGGTTCCAGATCCGAAAGTGAGACGTCTTTGCTTCGCGGGAATGCTGGTCGGTGCAAGCGGTCTCGCTGTTGCGTTGATTGCCGGTCTGGTGGGTCCCGTCGCGATTCTGCTGCAAGGTCAGGCCTGGCGATGGGACTGGATCACCTGCTTTTTCAGCATTCTCCTTGTACTTCCTACGGCTATGACCCTTTGGAAGGAGCCGGCATGCGGTCCTCTATGTGCCCTGCTGCTCGTGTTGGGGTGGACGTTCGCGCCGGTCGACGGCCTTCTTTGCATCGGTGCCGCGATCATCCTTTGGTCGGCGCGCGACCGAATCGATGAACGGTCGGCGCGACTTCTCCGGTGGGGTGCCGCCTTGCTGGGTCTCATCATCATCCTGTGGCTGGTGTCGAACGCCTGGACCATCTTTTCCGCACCGCTGACCGCGGCGGACCCCAGCCATCTGGGCGTTTCCCGCTTCAGAAGTTTCATGGAAATGAACGTCTCGGCCGTACTTTTCATCTGGCTCGTGGTTTGGCTGCTCCACCATTCCCGTTCTGTCGTCATCGTCGGTCTGCTGGCGATCGCCATGGCATCAGCACTGGTCGCGATAATGCCCGGATCTTTGCTGCTCAAGGACCGAGACGGCTCCGCGGCGGAAATCCGCGAATATGCCGATTGGCGGAATGTGATCCCGCCCTCGGCAACGGTCTACGTCACTGGCCGTAAGGCGACGGTTTTTTCTTGGTTTACCCTGGAGCGGCCAAGCTATCTCACCGAGGATCAATCGGCCGGCGTCGTATTTTCCCGCGCGACCGCGCACGAAGTTGTCCGGCGCTCCGAAATTCTCCTGCCACTGCAGGATCAGAGTTGGCGGGTACTCGATCGAAGAAGCGCGAGCAGCAGCGCCGGTGGAGCGCGCCGGCTGGATCACCCATTGACCGCAGAGCTCCTCAGCCGAATTTGCGGCGACCCCGCACTCGACTTCGTCGTCGCCAAGCCGGCCATCGAGGTGCCGCACTTCACTCACACCATGCCCGGCGCGCACTTCCGGTGGAACTTGTATGACTGTCGCGCGCTTCGCGAACGGCGCCCGCCGGCATGAACCGCCTCGCCAGAGAGGCGCTCGGATACCTGGTCGCCTCCGGCCTGGCATTCATCGTCGACGTGTCGCTCATGTGGTCGCTGGTTCATTTTCTCGCATGGGAATATATTGTCGCCGCTTCGGCTTCGTTTCTCGCGGGCGCCGTGGTTGCCTATGTGATGTCACTCAAGCTGGCCTTTCGGCAACATCGCCTCCTGAACCGGCGCACGGAGTTCGTCAGCTTCGTGGGAATCGGGGTTGCCGGCCTGACGGTCAACGCGGGGGTGATTTTTGCGATGGTGAGATTCTTCGGTTTGCACTTCTTGGTCGCCAAAGGGGTTGCGGCAGGCTGCACGTTGATCTGCAATTTCATTGCGCGGCGCCAGCTGCTTTTCGTGCGGCGCACGGTCTAGAGGGTCACACAGCATGGCGGTCGCTAACGAACACCAGAAGATTGCCGTCATTGCGGGAGCCGGTCCCGCGGGACTCACCGCGGCGCTCGAGCTGTTGCGCCGCTCGGACATCAAGCCGGTCGTGATCGAGATGGACGGACAGGTGGGCGGAATCTCCAGGACCGTCAACTACCGCGGCAACCGCATGGATATCGGTGGTCATCGATTTTTTTCGAAATCGGACTGGGTGATGCGCTGGTGGCAGGATATTCTTCCGGTGGCCGAAGAGCAGGACACCGCCGGCAATCCCCTTAAGATCACCTACCAACGACAATCGCGAGACCTGTTGCCGTCGAGACGGTCGCCGAGTTCCGCGGACGCGGTCATGCTGATCCGCCAGCGCCTTTCCCGAATTTTCTACCGGCGCCGCTTCTTCGATTATCCGCTCAAGCTCAACGCGAGCACCGTGAGGAACATGGGGCTTCTCGAGACGCTGCGAATCGGTTTGAGCTATGGACACGCGCAATTTTCGCACCGGCTGCCTGAGATCTCGTTGGAGGACTTCTTCGTCAACCGTTTCGGCGATCGACTCTACCGCACCTTCTTCAAGGACTACACGGAGAAGGTTTGGGGAGTCAGGTGCCAGGAGATTTCGGCCGAGTGGGGCGCACAACGAATCAAAGGCCTGTCGGTGGCCAAAGCGCTGGCGCACGCCGTCGCGCGTCCGTTCAGGTCCGGTGAAGAGACTTCCCAGAAGGCCACCGAGACCAGCCTGATCGAACGATTTTTGTATCCCAAATTCGGTCCTGGACAAATGTGGGAGACGGTTGCGCAGCAGGTGGCAGATCAGGGCGGAGACATCCATCTGCGGCATCGTGTCGTCGGCGTCGAACGCCAGGGTCAGGACATCAAGGCTATCGATGTTCTAGACCTCGCGACCGGCTCGACTCGCCGGATTCCCTGCGACTTTTTCGTCTCGACGATGCCGGTCTCGGAGTTGACGCCGATGCTCAAGCCGGAGGACGGAGACGTGATCCGGATCGCGAACCACCTGCCGTACCGTGATTTCATGACCGTGGGCCTGCTGCTCAAGAATATGCACGGCGCGCCGAACAGTGGTAGCTCATCGGCCAACAATGGCATGCCGCCCGACAACTGGATCTACATCCAAGAGCCCGACGTAAAAATTGGGCGTTTGCAGATCTTCAACAACTGGAGTCCTGCCCTCGTCGCCGATCCGAAGACGATTTGGTTGGGGTTGGAATACTTCTGCAAGGCGGGTGACGAGCTGTGGTCGCTGAGCGACGACCGATTCATCGACTTCGCAGCCGGCGAGCTTGAAAAGATCGGCATGATTCAACGATCGGCGGTCATGGATGGCACGGTGGTTCGAGTGCCAAAGGCCTATCCCGCCTATTTCGGTGAATATAGCGAATTTGGTGCCGTGCGTGACTACCTCGAGGGCTTCTCCAATCTTTATCCAATCGGACGCAATGGCATGCATCGCTACAACAATCAGGATCATTCGATGTTGGCGGCCAATGCGGCGGTGAGCGCCATGCTGACGGGGGGACAGGGCAAGTCAGACATCTGGCAGATCAACGCCGAAGAGGACTACCACGAGGAAATCGAAGCGGTTGCTTGATGTGTTCGACACGCTTCCGCGGAAGCACATGCGCCGAAACCGACAAAAAATGTCATGTTGTGACGCTGGCTGCCAGTAAAAAAGTCTCTGATCGAATTCCTGACACTCCTCGGGAAAATTAAAACTCTTCATATTCAATCACTTAAAATCGATCATCCCCATTGGCACAAAGTTTGCTTCTTCAGGCTCACAGGCGTGTGCCGTTGCCTAATCGATTGTTTTCATCCAGGAGTCTTAAATGTTTAAGAAAGTACAGCAGGGTTTCACTCTGATCGAATTGATGATCGTCGTGGCGATCATCGGTATTTTGGCCGCGATCGCGATTCCGGCCTACCAGAACTACACGATCCGCGCGCAGGTCACTGAAGGCCTGAACCTCGCCGATGGCTGGAAGACCGCCATTGCCGAATACTATGCCAACACCGGCAACTGGCCCACAGTTGCGAACCTGAGCGGAACGTGTAATTCATCTGGCAAGTATGAAAGCTCCGTAACGGTGAGCACCGGCGGCGAGATCCTCATCACCTATGGTAATCAGGCCAACTCGAAGCTCTCTGGCTCGATTTTGACGCTTAGCCCGTACACCAACCAGAACAATGACGTGATTTGGGCCTGCGGCACCGCGTCGACGACCTCGTTCGGTACCGGCGTGTCGGTCGCGACCGGCGCAACCACCGTGGCGACCACTGTGTCTGCCCAGTACCTGCCGACGTCTTGCCACTCGTAACGCACTCCCAATCCAACGGTACGTCCAACCTACCGCTGGGGTCGGATTTGGCGGGAAGCCTCTCCTCGGAGAGGCTTCTTTATTTGCGAGGATCGGATTCCGGCATACCGGCGCCGGACTCGCCGGGAAACCCTCCCGTAAA
>Ga0116226_10000435_pt1 | contig 35404 bp, 29 predicted proteins | sample S1TSphfallax_FD_89692 | JGI IMG/M metagenome (GOLD analysis project Ga0116226, IMG submission 89692) | Host-associated microbial communities from peat moss isolated from Minnesota, USA - S1T2_Fa - Sphagnum fallax MG | ecosystem: Host-associated > Plants > Peat moss > Unclassified | place: USA...
ACGGGGATCTGGTAATAATCCGGATGGATCTCGCCGAACGCCAGGAAGCCGTGCCGGCCGCCGCCATATTCGACGAACGCGGCCTGCAGGCTGGGTTCTACCCGAACGACCTTGGCGAGGTAGATGTTGCCCTTGAGCTGTTTCTTGGTCGACGTCTCGACGTCGAAATCCTCAAGTCGGTTGCCGTCCAGCACCACCACGCGGGTTTCTTCGGCGTGTGTGGAATCGATCAACATGCGCTTGGTCATGAAGCCTGCATCTCCGGTGCGCCGCCGGTCCGCGCACTGCGCGGCGAAGGCGGCTGAATGGTCGTGACGAGAGAGGCCGATCCGACCGCGGAGGCACCAGGAGACTAGGCATGGCGAGGCGAGGCGTGGTTCGCAAGCGCAACCCGCCGCACGGCAGCATGCCGTGTGACAGCGTCCTGCGACGGCTGTCCGGATCGGTGATCCCGGTGGGGTGAAAGGGAGCTGCGCTGGTCATCGAACCTGGTATCGAATCCTGGGTCTGCGGTCGGGCGCGCCTGTCTGGAAGCGCGGCCCCGGTGGAAATTCTTGCCGACCGGCAGGATCGAATTCTCCTGACGCGATCCCCGCGGCGGTTCGGCGCGGCCGCTGATGGCGGCCATGGCGCAAATCCGGTTTGCCAGCGCGCAAGCTGCGCACGGCGCGGGCGGTGGCGTTCTGCAGGCGGGGGTTGCCTCGGTCGTTGCGGCGGCGACTGCCGCCACCCGGCCTGGGAAGGCCGCTGACTATCGAAAACTCCGCCGGGCTGGACCCGGATCGAGCGCAGTTGCGCTGTCACCGACACGTCACCGAAGCGACGATGACCATGACGCAAACCGCTCACCACCGCAAGCAACTCATGCCCAGCGCGGCGCGCTTGGTTGCAGGGCGGCCACACATCCGACTTAAATCGCCCGTAATCAACGAGAAAGCTGGTGTTTCGTAGGTTGTATGTTAAGAAATGCTCAGCCAGGGGTACCGGCTGACGTTTTGTTCGAGGATTTGGTGAGGTGATCACACGCCGCCTGTTGCTGGGAGCCGGAGTGTCCGCGCAGTTCCTGCTGCCGGACAGTCAGTTGCACGCCGCCAGTCCGGTCCGCCATCCGACGACGCGGCCGGCCGCGCCGGACGCCAGGTCGTCGCTGCCGTTGGTGCTGCTCGACCCCGGCCATGGCGGCAAGGACCCCGGCGCGATCGGCGTCTCCGGCACCTATGAGAAGCACGTGTCGCTGGCCACCGCCCAGGAACTGCAGCGCCAGCTGATGGCGACCGGCCGCTACCGGGTGGAATTGTCGCGCACGCGGGACGTGTTCATCCCGCTGGCCGACCGGGTCGGCATTGCCCAGCGCCGCGGGGCGGCTTTGTTCGTCTCGATGCACGCTGATGCGCTCGGCAACCATGCGGTGCGCGGCGCCAGCGTCTATACCCTGTCCGACACCGCGTCCGACGCGCAGACCGCGGCTCTCGCGCAGCGCGAGAACGACGCCGACCGGTTTGCCGGGCCGGCGTTCCGCAACACCCCGCCCGAGGTCGCCCAGATCCTGGCCAGCCTGGTCCGCCAGGAGACGCGGCGCGGCTCCGCCCGCATGGCGCGCAGTGTGGTGACCGCGCTGGGCCAGGATATCGGCCTGCTGCAGAACCCCGATCGGCATGCCGGCTTCATGGTGCTGAAGGCCGCCGACATCCCCAGCGTGCTGGTGGAGATGGGCTTCATGTCCAATCCCGAGGACGAGGCGGCGCTGCGTCGGCCCGAGCACCGCGCGCTGGTCGCCCGCGCCATGAAAAGCGCGGTCGAGGCGTATTTCGCGCAAACCGGCCCGAACCATGGCCCGACCGCCGAACCAGGCCCGTTGCGCATGGCTGGCTGACAGCTGGAACTACCAACCGGGCGGCGACTTGGTGTAGTCACGCGCCATGACCAGTCCCCTCACAGCGGGTGAGCCGCTCGCCCGACCGCCCCGCGGCGGCCGCCGTGATCGGCCCCGCAAGCCGACACCCGACAAGACCAAAAGCAACCCGAAGGCAGGCCGCCGGTTGCGGCCGTTTCGCCTGGTCGGGCGGCTGTTCGGCGTGCTGTTCGGCTTGCTCTTCCTGGCGGGTGCTGCCGGTGCCGTGGTCGCGGTCGGCGCCTATGAAAAATTCGGCGCCGATCTGCCCGACGTCGATAGTCTGAAAACCTACCAGCCGCCGGTGATGAGCCGGGTGTACGCGGGCGATTCGCGGCTGCTGTCCGAGCTTGCCACCGAGCGCCGCATCTTCGTGCCGATCGGCGCCATCCCGCCGTTGGTGCAGCACGCCTTCATCTCCGCCGAGGATCAGAATTTCTACAGCAATCCCGGCGTCGACCCGGTGGCGATCGTCCGTGCCGGGTTGACCGACCTCGCCCAGATCGGCCAGGGGCGCCGGCCGATCGGCGCCTCGACCATCACCCAGCAGGTCGCCAAGAACATGCTGCTGGGCAACGAGGTGTCGCTGTCGCGCAAGATCAAGGAGCTGATCCTGGCCTGGCGGCTGGATGGCGCGCTGAGCAAGAACCGCATCCTCGAGCTGTATCTCAACGAGATCTATCTCGGCCTGCAATCCTACGGCGTGGCGGCCGCCGCCCAGGCCTATTTCAACAAGCCGCTCGATCAGCTCACGGTCGCCGAGGCGGCGTTCCTGGCGGCGTTGCCGAAGGCGCCGAGCAACCTCAACCCGTTCCGCTATCCCGACGCCGCCCGCGCGCGCCGCGATTATGTGGTGGACCGCATGGCGGCCGACCACGTGATCACCACCGCCGAGGCCGTGGCGGCCAAGGCGGGGCCGGTGGCGACCGCCGAATTCCATCGCCCCGATATGGTGGCGGGGGCCGATTACTTCGCCGAGGAAGTGCGGCGCCGCTTGGTGGCCAGGTTCGGCGCGGACAAGACCACGCAAGGCGGGCTGTCGGTGCGCACCAGCCTCGACCCCGCGCTGCAGGCGACCGCGGAGACGGCGCTGCGCGACGGGCTGCTGGCCTATGACCGCGCGCGCGGCGGCTGGCGTGGCCCGGTCAGCCATCTCGCGATGACGCCGGCGCTGCGCAATGGCTGGGCCACCACCCTGGCACAGACCCCGCGCCCGCCGGGGATGCTGGGCAAGTGGCGGCTCGGCATGGTGCTGGAGACCACCGACAGCGAGGCGCATATCGGCATCCTCGAACGGCTCGATCCCTCCGGCCCGCTGCAGCCGCGCGAGCTGCCGCTGGCGCTGTCGAGCCTCGCCTGGGCGCGGCCGGCGTTGCGCGATTCGCTGGGTCCGGCACCGCGCCGCATCACCGACGTGCTGCAGGCCGGCGATCTGGTGATAGTCGAGCCGGAACCCGCCGTTGCCGCCGCCGGCAAGACGCCGGCCCGCCCCGAGCGGCTGGCGCTGCGCCAGATCCCGCTGGTGCAGGGGGCGATCGTGTCGATGGACCCGGTGACCGGGCGCGTGCTGGCGATGTCCGGCGGCTGGAGCTTCGAGCAGAGCCAGTTCAACCGCGCCACCCAGGCGACCCGCCAGCCCGGTTCCAGCTTCAAGCCGATGGTCTATCTGGCGGCCATGGAGAAGAATATTTCCCCCTCCCAGCGGGTGCTCGACGTGCCCTACGTGGTGGATCTCGGGGCCGCCGGCAAATGGCGTCCGCATAACGACGAGAATGATTTCAGCGGCCCGGTCTCGCTGCACATGGCGATCGCCAAGTCGCTCAATCTGGTGACGGTGCGCCTGGCCAGCCAGATCGGCATGGACGCGGTGGCGCAGACCGCGATCGCGTTCCATGTGGTGGACACGATGCCGCACGTGCTGCCGGCCGCCCTCGGCGCGGTCGGCACCACGGTGCTGCGCCAGGCCGCCGCCTACGCCTCGCTCGACATGGGCGGGCGCGAGGTGCGGCCGAGCTTCATCGACAGCGTGCAGGACAGCACGGGCAAGATCCTGTGGCAGGCGCCGGGGCTGAGCTGTGCCGCCTGCGATCCGGCGGCGACGGGTGCGGCACCCGCCGCGCCCCCCGCCATGCCGCCGGCGTTGATCGACGATCGCACCCAGCTGGCCGATCCCGCCAGCGTGTTCCAGGTGGTCACCATGCTGCAGGGGGTGATGCTGCAGGGCACCGGCGTGCCGGTGGGGGCCGGGATCAACCATGTGCTGGCGGGCAAGACCGGCACGTCGAACGATTTCACCGACGCCTGGTTCGTGGGCTTCACGCCCGACCTGGTCACCGCCGTGTGGGTGGGCTTCGACGATCCGACGAAGTCGCTGGGCAACAACGCGTTCGGCGCGCAGATCGCGGGGCCGATCTGGCATGATTATATGGCGGCGGCGCTGAAGGATCGGCCGATGCTGAAATTCATCCCGCCGCCCGACGTCACGCTGGCAACCTGGGACAGCGGCTCCGGACCGGTGACCGACGCGTTCAAGGCGGGGCAGGTGCCCGGCGCGTCCGGCCCGATGGGTGGGAGTGCCGACGTCGATACCACCGACCCCTCGCCGGTCAGCGGCACCGCGGTGCACGCCGCCGGAGTCGACAGCGGACTCGGCGGCTTGTATTGAGCCGCCATGTCCGCTGAATCCGACGACCTCAACACGCAGATCAAGCAGTCCGTGGCGCTGCTGAGGAGGCATCTTTGACTGGGATGTCGCCCTCGCGCGCCTCGATGAGCTGAACAACCGCGCCGAAGACCCGGAGCTCTGGAACAACCCCGCGGCCGCCCAGGCGATGATGCGCGAGCGCAATCGTCTGGCCGCCGGCGTGGAGGCGGTGCGGCGTCTGGAAGGCGATGTGGCCGACGCGGTCGAGCTGGTGGCGATGGCCGAGGCCGATGGCGACGCCGCGATGGCCGCCGAGGCCACCGGCAATCTGCGTGAGCTGGCCGCCGAGGCGAAACGCCGGGAGATCGAGAGCCTGCTGTCCGGCGAGGCCGACGGCAATGATTGCTTCGTCGAAATCAATTCCGGCGCTGGCGGCACCGAGGCCCAGGATTGGGCCGAGATGCTGATGCGCATGTACACGCGCTGGTCGGAGAAGCACGGCTACAAGGTGCAGCTGATCGAGCAGAGCGAGGGCGAGCAGGCCGGTATCAAGTCCGCGACGCTGCAGATCGGCGGGCCCACCGCCTATGGCTGGATGAAGACCGAGGCGGGCGTGCATCGGCTGGTGCGGATCAGCCCGTTCGATGCCGCGGCGCGCCGGCAGACCAGCTTTGCCAGCGTGTGGGTGTATCCGGTGGTGGACGACACGATCGAGATCGAGATCGATCCGTCGGATTTGCGGGTGGACACGTATCGCGCGTCAGGGGCCGGCGGGCAGCACGTCAACAAGACCGAATCGGCGATCCGGATCACCCATATCCCGACCGGGATCGTGGTGGCCTGCCAGACCGATCGCAGCCAGCATCGCAACCGCGCGACGGCGATGGGGATGCTGAAGGCGCGGATGTACGAGGCCGAACTGCAGAAGCGCGAGGCGGCCAGCGCCGCACAGGAAAGTGCCAAGACCGATATCGGCTGGGGCCACCAGATCCGCAGCTACGTGCTGGCGCCGTATCAGCTGGTGAAGGACCTCCGAACGGGCGTGGAAAAAGGCAACCCGGCGGCGGTGCTGGACGGCGAACTGGACGACTTCATGGCCGCCGCCCTGGCGGCCCGGGTGGGCGCTACGCGGAGCGAGGCGTCAGCGCAGGCGGAGTAACAGCCCGTTTGCGAACGCACCTATGGTGGCCATCTGACGCGCTGTTCCTGCGCTCCGTCCGCTCGGCGAGCGACCGAGCCGAGCTCACGACCCATCGGTCGCTCCGCGTCGGCGCTCAGAAAAACACGCCAGTTTGCTCACCCCAGCGAGTTCTCGAACGGGCTCAGCCCCACACGTCTCGGGCAACCTCGACGCATAGTTCGAGTTTTTTCCATTGTTGGTCCTCGCTCAGCAGGTTGCCTTCCTCGGTGCTGGCAAAGCCGCATTGCGGGCTGAGCGCGAGTTGCTCCAGCGGCAGGAATTTCGCCGCCGCGTCCAGGCGCCGCTTCAGCGCGTCCTTGCTTTCCAGTTCGCCGGTCTTGCTGGTGACCAGGCCGAGCACCACGATTTTCGGACCGCGTGGCACCAGACGCAGCGGCTCGAACCCGCCAGCGCGCTCGCTGTCATATTCCATGAAATAGGCGTCCACACCGACCGCGTTGAACAGCACCTCGGCGACCGGCTCGTAGCCGCCGCTGGCGACGAAGGTGGAGCGGAAATTGCCGCGGCACAGATGCATGCTGACCGTCATGTCCGCCGGACGCCCGGCGATCGCGCGATTGATCAGATCGGCGTAGATCTGCAGCAGCCCCTCGACATGCTCGCCGCGCGCTTTCAAGGCCGCGATCTGCTCGGGGTCGCACAGATAGGCGATGTTGACCTCGTCGAGCTGCAGATAGCGGCAGCCGGCGGCGGCGAACGCTTGCACGGCGTCGTGATAGGCGGTGCCGAGATCGGCGAAGAAGCCATCGAGATCGGGGTAGATCGCGGGGTCGATCGCCTGCCGGCCACCACGGAAATGCAGCACGCTGGGGGCGGGGATGGTCTGTTTGGCGATCGCGGTGCCGACGTGGGCGGCGACGAACTTGTAATCCTCGATGAACACCGGCTCGCGCCAGGCGATCCTTCCGTTCACCCGCAGCTTGTGCTGCAGCATCACGCCACCCTTGAATTCCACCTGCTGCTCGGGGACGTACAGCTCGGCGCCGGCCAGGCGGGAGACGAAGTCATAGTGCCAATAGGCGCGGCGATATTCGCCGTCGGTGGCCGCCCGCAGGCCGATCGCTTCCTGTTTGGCGATGGCCGACTTGATCGCGTCATCCTCGCGCGCGCGCAGCTCGGCGTCATCGAGCTTGCCGGCGGCGTGGGCGGCGCGCGCCTCACGCAAGGCGAGGGGCCGCAACAGGCTGCCGACGTGATCGGCGCGGAACGGCGGACGCGCGCGCGCGGGAATGGCCATGGTCGGGTTTCCTCCGGTTTCGGCTGTTGTCGCGCGGCGTCAGCATTTCGTCAAAGCTGCTGCCCGTCCTTGTGATCGGGAGGGCGGTGGACCCCGGCGGCGGGAGCGACTATCCCGTCGCGAATGATGCTGCAGCGCCTGCTTGCCTTTCTCGTCGATGCCGCCCGCCGCCGTGCCGGACTCGTGCTGCTCGCCAGCCTGATCCTGGCCGGCGCCTGCTGCTGGCTTGCCGCCACGCGGCTCGGCGTGTCCACCAACACCGACGAATTATTCGCGGCCAACCTGCCATGGCGGCAGCGTGAGGCGGCGATGGACCGCGATTTCCCGCAGTTCAACGACCTGCTGGTGGCGGTGGTGGATGGCAGCACGCCGGAGATCGCCGAACAGACCGCGACCAGCCTGCAGGCGGCACTGGCGCCGGACACCACGCATTTCATCGATGTCCGCCGGCCCGACGCGTCGCCGTATTTCGATCGCAACGCGTTCATGTTTCTCGATGTGAAGCCGCTGCAGGCGCTGCTCGACCGCACCATCGACGCGCAGCCATTTCTCGGCCAGCTGGTCGCCGACCCGACGGCGCGCGGCCTGTTCTCGGCTCTCGCGCTGATCGGCATGGGCGCGTCGCAGGGGCAGGCCGACCTGGCCGCGTTCGCGCCGGCGCTGCGCGCGTTCCATACCGCGCTGGCGGACGCCATCGCCGGCCGCCCGCAGCCCTTGTCGTGGGAGCGGCTGCTCGGCGGCTCGCTCGCCGATCTGGCCGGGCCGTATCATTTCGTGCTGGCCCGCCCGAAGCTGGATTATGGCGATCTGGAGCCCGGCGGGGCGGCCACCCAGGCGATCCGCGACGCCGTCGCCAAGCTCGAATTCGTCCGCTCCGGCCAGGCGCATGTGCGGATCACCGGGGATGTGGCGCTGGCCGACGAGGAGTTCGCGACGGTCGCGCAGGGGGCGCTGGCCGGGACCATCGCCAGTGCCGTGCTGATCCTGATCTGGCTGTTCCTGGCGGTGCGCAGCTGGCGGCTGATCCTGCCGATCTTCGCCACCCTGGTGCTCGGGCTGCTGGTCACCACCGGGTTCGCGGCGCTGGCGGTGGGCACGCTGAATTTGATCTCAGTGGCGTTCGCCATCCTGTTCGTCGGCATCGCCGTCGATTTCGCCATCCAGTTCAGCGTGCGCTACCGCGAACAGCGGCTGCACTCGCCCGAACCGGCGGCCGCCCTGGCCGGCACCGCGCGGCTGGTGGGGCCGCAGATCCTGGTGGCGGCGGCGGCCGCGGCGGCGGGGTTCCTCGCGTTCGTGCCGACCGATTTCGTCGGCGTCGCCGAGCTCGGCCTGATCGCCGGCGTGGGGATGTTGGTCGCGTTCCTGTGCACCGTGATCTTCCTGCCCGCCGCCCTGACCGCCTGCCGGCCGCGCGCCGAGGAGGTCGAGGTCGGGTTCGTCTGGGGCGAGCGGCTGGAGGCGTTCCTGTCGCGCGGACGCGGGCCGGTGATCCTGCTGTTCGCCGCCCTCGGTGTGCTGGGCGTGGTGCTGTTGCCGCGTCTGGCGTTCGACAGCGACCCGCTGCACACCAAGAACCCGAACACCGAGGCGATGCGCGCGCTGCGCGATCTGATGGATCAGCCGCTGACCAATCCCTACAGCGTCGACATCATGGCCCCGTCGCTGGAAGCCGCCGACGCGCTGGTGCCGCGGCTGGAGGCGCTGCCGCTGGTGGCCAGCGTGATGACCTTGTCGAGCTTCGTGCCGGACGACCAGGCGGCCAAGCTGGCGGCGATCGCCGACGCCGCCGGCATCCTCAACGACACGCTGGCGCCGCGCACCCCCGCCTCACCGGTAACGCCAGCCGACCTTCGGCTGGCCGCGGCGACCGCGTTGCGACAGATCGAGCAGGCGACCCCCAAACTGGCGCAGGACGACCCGCTGGTGGCGATCGCGGGCGATCTGCGGGCGCTGCAGACCGCGTCGGACGCGACGCTGATCGCCACCAACACGGCGCTCACCCGCTTCCTGCCGCTGCAGCTCGATCGGCTGCGCATGGCGCTGAGTGCCGCACCGGTGACCGTCGCCGACGTGCCGCCTGAGATCGCCCGCGACTGGCGGCTGCCGGATGGGCGGGTGCGCGTGCAGGCGCTGGCCCGGCCGCAGGCGCGCGACAGCGTCGGGCTCGGCGCGTTCGTGGCGCAGGTGCGCACGGTGGCGCCGGCGGCCGGCGGCTCGGCGGTGACCATCGTCGAGACGGCGCGCACCATCGTCGGCGCGTTCCGCCAGGCTGCGATCGCGGCCGTGATCGCGATCACGGTGATCCTGGCGCTGGTGCTGCGCCGGCCGCTGGATATCGCCCTGGTGCTGGCGCCGCTGCTGCTGTCGGCGCTGCTGACCGTGGTGGTGGTGGTCGGACTGCACATGAAGCTGAACTTCGCCAACATCATCGCCCTGCCGCTGCTGCTCGGCGTGGGTGTGTCGTTCAACATCTATTTCGTGATGAACTGGCGCGAGGGACAGCGGCGGTTCCTGGGCACCGGTACGGCGCGGGCGATCCTGTTCTCGGCGCTGACCACCGGCACCGCGTTCGGCTCGCTGGCGCTGAGCCAACATCCGGGTACGGCGAGCATGGGTACGCTGCTGCTGATCAGCCTGGGATGTACCCTGGTGACGACCCTGCTATTCATGCCGCCGCTGCTGCGGTGGATTGGGAAGCGGGCAGGAAGCAAGTAAGCCGGGCGCTGCCCGGCCCCTAATGCTGCGGTGGCGCGTCGCCCGCGGGTTTGCCGGGGGTGGATTTGAACAGCAGGGCCAATGGCGCGACGCAGAACGCCGCGATCGCGGCGTAGGCGAACACGTCGGTGTAGGCCAGGATGCCCGATTGGCTGACCAGCGTTTTGTTGATCATGCCCATTGCCGCGCTGTGCGCCGCGGCGGCGGAGTGGCCCATCGTCTGGAGGGTGGCGGTGGTTTGCGCCACCAGGGCGTTATAGTTGCTGTTCAGCGGAGACAGCTGTTCCGACAAATAGGCCTGATGCACCTGCGTGCGCTGCGTGACGAGCGCCGTTGCACCGGAGATGCCGATGGAGCCGGCCACGTTGCGCACCATCACATACAGCGCGCTGCCGTCGCCATTGAGTTCGCGCGGCAGCGTCGCGTAGGAGATCGTGCTGTTCGGCACGAACAGAAACGCCAGGCCCAGCATCTGCAGGATGCGCAGAAACACCAGTCGGCCGTAACTGATGTCCGGCGTCAACGTGTGCGAGTACGCGAACGCCAGCCCGATCAACAGAAAGCCGAAGCCGACGACGTAGCGGGGCTGGACATATTGCAGCAGCACCTTGCCGACCAGCGGCACCAGGATCACCAGCACCAGCGCGCTGGGTGACAGCACCAGGCCGGCGAGCAGCGCGGTATAGCCGAGATGCTGCTGGGCAAGCTGCGGGATCAGGGCGGTGCCCATGTAGAGCACGGCACCCAGCCCGAAGATCATGATCGAGCCGACCGCGAAATTGCGATCGAGGAACACCCGCAGATTGACGATCGGTTTTTTGGTGGTGCAGAGCCAGACCACGGCCCCGGAGATGAACACGGCCCCCAGGAACGCCATGGCGCGGATGAAACCCGAGCTGAACCAGTCATCATCCTCGCCGCGATCCATCATCACCTGCAGGCAGCCGAAGCCGACGGCGATCAAAGCGAGGCCGGTCCAGTCGGTATCGGCGATCTTGGCCTTCATGCGCAGGACCCAGGGCGGGTCCTCGACCAGGGTGGCGACGGCGAAGAACGCCAGCATGCCGACGGGGATGTTGATGAAGAAGATCCAGCGCCAGGAATAATTGTCGGTGATCCAGCCGCCCAGCGTGGGCCCGATGGCCGGCGCGAAGATCACCGCGACCGCGACCACGCTGAACGCCTGGCTGCGTTTGGCCGGCGGGAAGGTGTCGAGGATGATGGATTGCTGGTTGGGCTGCAGGCCGCCGCCGAAGAAGCCCTGGAACAGGCGGAACACCACCAGCTCGCCGAGGCTGGTCGAGGTGCCGCACAGGAACGAGCACACGGTGAACATGGCGATGCAGATCAGGAAATAGCGTTTGCGCCCGATTAGCCGGCCCAGGAAGCCCGAGATCGGCAGCACGATGCCGTTGGCGACCAGATAGGAGGTCAGGGTCCAGGTGGCGTCGTCATAGCTCGCCGATACCGAGCCCGCGATGTGCGGCAGGCTGACATTGACGATGGTGGTGTCGAGAATCTCCATGAACGCCGCCATCGTCACGACGACGGCGATCAGCCATGGATTGGCCTTGGGTTTCCAGTCGGCGTCCGAGGCTGCGGCGCTGCCGCTCAATTTTTGGTGCCCTGGTTGTTCGCATTGGGCGCGTTCTCATCGGGCGTGCTGCCGACGTCGACCGTGGGGGTCACCGACAGCCCCAGCGGCAGCTGGAGTTTCGGGTCGAGGCCGCTGTCGATGACGATCTTGACCGGCACGCGCTGCACAATCTTAACGAAGTTGCCGGTGGCGTTCTCGGCCGGGAAGGCGGTGAATTTGGAGCCGCTGCCGAGCTGCACGCTGTCGACATGGCCGTGCAGCGTGATGTCGGCGTAGGCGTCGAGGGCGATCGTCACTTTCTGGCCGGGGCGCATCCGGTCGAGCTGGTTTTCCTTGAAGTTGGCGGTCACCCACACGTCGGGCGTGACCAGCGACAGCACCGCGGAGCCGGGCTGGGCGTAGTCGCCGACCTCGACGTTGCGTTTGGTGACGGTGCCGTCCTGTGGCGCGCGGATGATGGTGTAGGACAGATTGAGCTCGGCCTGGGCGAGCTGGGCGCGGGCCTGGGCGACGGTGCCGTCGAGCTGGCGGGTGGCGGATTCGGCCTCGGCGATGTTCTCGGGGATCGGTTCGGCTTCCTGCACCTGGGCCTGGGCCTGGGCGACCATGCCCTGGGCCTGCTGCAGGGCGGCGGTCGAGGCGTCCACCTGTTCCTGGGTGGTGGCGCCGCGGGCGATTGCGTGCTGGCGCTTGAAGTCGGTTTCGGCCTTGAACAGCTGGCCCTGGGCGGCGGCGAGGTTGCCGCGCGCGGCGGCGAGCTGGGCGGGGAAGGTGATGCGGGCCTTGGCCAGGGCGGCGCGGGCATTGTCCAGCTGCGCCTCGGCGACCTCCAACTGGCCGGCGGCCTGGTCGCGCGCCGCCTGATAGTCGCGCGGGTCGATGCGCAGCAGGATGTCGCCCTTGTGGACCACCTGATTGTCGTTGATGTCGAGCTCGACGACGTTGCCCGAGACGCGCGGGGCGATGGTGACGACGCGGCCGTCGGTGAAGGCGTCGTCGGTCGAGACCTGGTTCTTGGTGGCCTCGTAGTAGATCGCGATGCCGATCAAGGCCGCGATCACCACCACGGCGAACACGATGCGGATCGTCCAGCTGCGGCGACTCGCGCCGGGATTATCGTCGCCGTTCCTGCCGGCCTTGGCGCGGGCCCCGGGTTGGCTCTTGGGTGGCGCGCCACGCGGCGGCGCCTCGCCATCTGGCGCGTGCCGTTCGTCCAGGGCCTGTTGGTCCGCCATCGCGCCACTCCCGTCTTATGCTTCGGCAGGCACGTGGCCGATCGCCGGGCCGACGCCGATCGTTACGCACCCGCCGGCGCAGATATTGCGCTGCAACAGCCATGGGCCAGGGCTGGTTCCTGTGTAACTGTTATGCTCCAGCCGCATCAATCGCGTCACTCGCCCGGCGTCTGCTGGCGCCAGCCTCGCTGAATACGACGCTCTAACTGTGGGATCGGCCATGTCGTTGCACAGCCCCCTTGCCTTGGTGACCGGGACCGACAGTGCTGGGATCGGCCGCGCGATCGCGGTCGCATTGGCCGAGGCGGGTGCCGACCTTGTGCTGCACTGGTATCGCGACGAGGCGGCGGCCCATGAATTGGCCGGGCGCGTGCGCGAGATGGGTCGCCGGGCGATCGTGCTGGGAGCGGATCTGGGCGATCCGGCGGCCGCCCGTGCCATGGTCGACCAGGCGGCGGCGGGGCTGGGCGGGCTGGGTGTCGTGGTGTGCAATGCCGGCATGATCCAGCGCAAGCCGCTGCTCGACATCACCGACGCGGACTGGACGCGGCTGCACCAGGTCAATCTGCACGGCACCTTCGCGGTCGCGCAGCAGGCGGCGCGCCACATGGTGGCGGCGGGGCAGGGCGGGCGGATCGTGATGATCTCCTCGGTCAACCAGGCGCACGCCAATCCGGACATCGCGCATTACGTGGCGAGCAAGGGCGGCATCATGATGCTCGGCCGCGCGATGGCGCTGGAGCTGGCGGCGCACGACATCACCGTCAATCTGGTGGCGCCCGGCACCATCGAGACCGACATCAATCGCCACATGCTGGCCGACCCCGCGTTTCGCGCCCGCAAGCTGGCCGGCGTGCCGCTGCGCCGGGCGGGCGCGCCGGCGGACGTGGCCGCCGCCGTGGTATATCTGGCTGGCGCCGCGGCGGCCTACGTGACAGGGGCGACAATCACGGTGGATGGCGGCCTGACGATCGCGTGATCACGCGCATCTCCATGGAACTTTCACGCTCGGCGTGCTGGGAAACGTGTCGCGTCCCCGTTATCCACAGCTATCCACAGTGTAGCACGGGTACCGCTGCCCAACCTGGGGGTGTATGGTCCGTCGACCATGAACAGTTTCGATAGCTCTCCCTCGCTGCTTGGCCTCTCGCAGCGCCTGCCCCCCTCCAACTTGCAGGCCGAGCAGGCGCTGCTCGGCGCGCTGCTGGCCAACAACAAGGCGTATGAGCGGGTCAGCGAATTCCTGGTGGCGGAGCATTTCGCCGACCCGATCCACGGCCGGATCTTCGCCGCCATCTCGCGCCGCGTGGAGGCCGGGCAACTGGCCGACGCGGTAACGCTGAAGGCTGAGTTCGAGCATTCCGGCGTGCTGGCCGAGGTGGGGGGTACCGCCTATCTGGCGCAATTGCTGTCGGCGATGGTGGGCATCATCAATGCCGGCGAATATGGCCGCGCCATCTATGATTCCTGGATCCGCCGCCAGCTGATCGATATCGGCGAAACGGTGGTCAACAACGCGTTCGGGGCGGAGCCGGAACTCGATGGTCGCGGCCAGGTGGAGGCGGCCGAGCAGTCGCTGTTCGATCTCGCTGCCAAGGGGGCCAATGACGGCGGGTTCCTGTCGTTCAAGGACGCGCTGATCCAGGCCATCAACACCGCCGAGACCGCGTTCCATCGCGCCGGCGGCGTGTCCGGCCTGCCCACCGGCTTGCGCGATCTGGACAAGAAGACCGGCGGGCTGCACCCGTCCGATCTGCTGATCCTCGCCGGTCGTCCGGGCATGGGCAAATCGGCGTTGGCGACCAAGATCGCGTTCGGGGCGGCGCGCACGCTGCTGGACGAGGCGCAGGCGATCGATCCCAACGCGGTGCCGAAATCCAGTGTGGCGATCTTCTCGCTGGAAATGAGCGCCGAGCAGCTCGCCACCCGCCTGCTCGCCGAGCAGTCGCGCATTTCCGGCGATCGCATCCGCCGCGGCGATATCGGCCAGAAGGATTTCGACCGGTTCGTGCAGGTCAGCCGCGAGATCAGCGCGCTGCCGCTGCATATCGACGACACGCCGGCGATCACATTGTCGGCGATGCGCACGCGGTGCCGGCGTCTCGCCCGCACCAAGGGTCTCTCACTCATCGTGGTGGATTATCTGCAGCTGATGCGCCCGGCGGCGGGATCGCGGCCGGAGAACCGGGTGCTGGAGATCAGTCAGATCACCATGGGGCTGAAGGCGATCGCCAAGGAACTGAAGGTGCCGGTGCTCGCCTTGTCCCAGCTCAGCCGTGCCGTCGAAAGCCGCGAGGACAAGCGGCCGATGCTGTCCGATCTGCGCGAGTCCGGCAGCATCGAGCAGGACGCCGACGTGGTGATGTTCATCTATCGCGACGAATATTATCTGCAGCAGCGGGCACCCAAGCAGCTCGGCTTCGACAATGACGACAAATTCCATGGCGCGGTCGAGAAATGGCAGCGCGACATGGAGCAGGTGCATAACCGCGCCGAGCTGCTGATCGAGAAGCAGCGGCACGGGCCGACCGGCAAGATCGATCTGTTCTTCGAGGGTGAGTTCACCCGGTTCGCCGATATCGACCTGCATCATTCGGGTCATGATGCCGATTGAGACGGTCTCGGGCGCTGAGCTGGAGATCGATCTCGCCGCCATCGTCGCCAACTGGCGCGCGCTGGGGGCGGCCCACCCGTCAGGTGCCACGGCCGGCGTCGTGAAGGCGGACGGCTACGGGCTGGGAGCGGCGCGGATCGCGCCGGCGCTGTACGAGGCGGGCTGCCGGCATTTTTTCGTGGCGCATCTGAGCGAGGCGCTGGCGATCCGCGAGCTGGTGCCGGGCGCGCTGCTGGGCGTGCTGAATGGCCCGTTGCCGGGCAGCGAGGCCGAGTATGTCGCGGCCGGAATCATGCCGGTGCTGGGCTCGCTCGACGATATTTTCCGCTGGGCGGCGGAAGGGCGGCGGGCCGGGCGGCCCTTGGACGCGCTGCTGCACATCGATACCGGGATGAACCGGCTGGGGCTCGATGCCAGGCAGCTCGCCACGCTGCAGGCCGATCCGTCGCGGCTGGACGGTGTTTCCCTGCGCTATGTGATGACCCATCTGGTATCGGCCGAGGAACCGGATGATCCCATCAACGCCCGTCAGCGCGTGGCGTTCGCGCGGGCCTGCGCCGGGTTGCCGTCGGCCCCGCGCAGCCTGGCCAATTCGTCCGGCGTGTTCCTGGGACCGGAGTTCGCCTCCGAACTGGCCCGGCCGGGCGCGGCCTTGTATGGCATCAACCCGACACCCGGCCGGCCCAATCCGATGCGTGGGGTGATCAGGCTGCGTGCCCGGGTGCTGCAGGTGCGCGAGATCGAAGCCGGCGAGAGCGTCGGCTATAACGGCATCTGGACCGCGGCCCGGCCGAGCCGGATCGCCACCGCCTGTGTCGGCTACGCCGATGGCTGGCTGCGCGCCCAGTCCGGCCGTGGCCACGCCGCTTTTGACGGCGCCCCCGTGCCACTGGTAGGCCGTGTCTCCATGGACCTCACCACCTATGACGTGACCGACCACCCGACCCTGCATGCGGGGGACTGGCTGGAGTTGATCGGCCCCGGGCTGCCCGCCGAGCAGGCAGCCCTTGCGGCGGGGACCAACGGCTACGAGATCCTCACCTCGTTGGGCGCCCGCTACGCGCGTCGCTACGTGTAGAAAAGGTGGGTGCCGTGAACGCGTTGCTGGATTTCGTCGCCCTGCTGGGGCGCGGGCTGCTCGGAGCCTGCCAATCGACTGGCCGGCTGGTGCTGTTCGGGCTCGCCGGCCTGTCGCACATCTTCCGCCCACCCTGGTATGGCCGGATGTTTCTGCGCGCGTTCGTGCAGGTGGGGTATTTCAGCCTGCCGGTGGTGGCGCTGACCGCGGTGTTCACCGGCATGGTGCTGGCGCTGCAATCCTCGACGGGGCTCGCGCGGTTCTCCGCCGAGAGTGCCATCGCCTCGCTGGTGGTGCTGTCCGTGACCCGTGAGCTGGGGCCGGTGCTGGCCGGGCTGATGGTGGCCGGGCGCGTCGGCGCCTCGATGGCCGCCGAGATCGGCACCATGCGGGTGACCGATCAGATCGACGCGCTGGGCACGCTGCAGACCAACCCGATGAAATATCTGGTCGCCCCGCGCCTGCTGGCCGGGATGATCGCGCTGCCACTGCTGGTGGTGGTGGCGGACATTCTCGGCGTGCTCGGCGGCTACATCATCGCGACCCTGAAACTCGGCTTCAACAGCGGTGTGTATCTGACCAACACGCTGAACTTCATGCAGACCGAGGATGTGGTGTCCGGCCTGGTGAAGGCCTGCGTGTTCGGCCTGCTGATCACGCTGATGGGGTGCTATCACGGCTACACCAGCCGCGGCGGCGCGCAGGGCGTCGGGTCCGCGACCACCTCTGCCGTGGTGTCCGCCAGCGTACTCATCCTGGCGCTGGATTACGTGATCACCGAGGCGTTCTTCGGGCGATGAGCGAGCCGAAGATTCGCATTCGCGGGCTGACCAAGCGGTTCGGCGACAAATTGGTGCTGGACGGCATCGACCTCGATGTCGCGGCCGGTAGCTCGATGGTGGTGATCGGCGGGTCCGGCTCGGGCAAGTCGGTGCTGCTGAAATGCATTCTCGGGCTGATCGAGCCGGACGCCGGCAGCATCGCGATCGACGGGCGGGATATTCTGTCGCTCGATCGGCGGGCGCGCGAGGCGGCACGGGCGGATATCGGCATGCTGTTCCAGAATGGCGCGCTGTTCGACAGCCTGCCGGTCTGGGAGAATGTGGCGTTCGGGTTGCTGGCGCAGAAGAAGGTGTCGCGGCACGACGCGCGGGGGAAGGCGGGCGAGATCCTGGCCCAGGTGGGTCTGGCGGCGAGCGTGGGCGAGCTGTCGCCGGCTGAATTGTCCGGCGGCATGCAGAAGCGCGTGGCGCTGGCGCGCGCGATAGCCGCACAACCCGACATTCTGTTTTTCGACGAGCCGACCACCGGGCTCGATCCGATCATGGGGGCGGTGATCGACGGACTGATCGTCGATTGCGTGAAGAAGCTGGGCAGCACGGCGATCGCCATCACCCACGACATGCTGAGCGCGCGGCGGATCGGCGACCGGGCGGCGATGCTGAACAAGGGCCGGATCATCTGGGAAGGCGAGGCGACGGCGCTGATGGACAGCGGCAACGCGATGGTCGATCAGTTTACGCACGGGCGGCGCGAGGGGCCCATTCAGATGGAACTGCGGCGGTAGGTAAGAGAAGAATTGTTCTTTCTTGAAAGAAAGAACCAAAGAACTTTCATCCAATAAGGATTTCCTGCCTGTTCCATCCAAACACAAACGGACAACCCGCAAAATGGCAAAGTCGGTCGCCCGTTTCGTCTGCCAGTCCTGTGGTGCGGTCACCGGCAAATGGGCGGGCAAGTGCGATAGTTGCGGCGAGTGGAACACCATCGTCGAGGAAGCCGTCGAGGCCGGCCCCGGTCTCGCGCAAGGCAAGACCAAACCCAGTCGCGGCCCGAAGATTGCGTTCGTCGATCTTGCCGGCAGCGCCGAGCCGCCGCCGCGGGCTGCGATCGGCATCGCCGAGCTCGACCGGGTGCTCGGCGGCGGCCTGGTGGCCGGCTCGGCGGTGCTGCTGGCGGGGGATCCCGGCATCGGCAAATCGACGCTGTTGCTGCAGGCCGCCGCCGCCCTGGCGCGCGCCGGGCGGCGGGTGCTGTATATCTCGGGCGAGGAAGCCGTCGAGCAGGTGCGGCTGCGGGCGCGCCGGCTGGGGCTGCAGGCCGCCAAACTCGAACTGGCCGCGGCGATCAATCTGCGCGACATCGCCGCCAGCCTGGAGGGGATCGACGACGCCACCCTGGTGATCATCGATTCCATCCAGACCATGTGGATGGACAGCATCGACAGCGCGCCCGGCACCGTCTCGCAGGTGCGCGCCTGCAGCTTCGAGCTGATCCGGCTGGCCAAGACCCGCAATTTCTCCGTCGTGCTGGTCGGCCACGTCACCAAGGAGGGCGCCATCGCCGGGCCCCGCGTGCTGGAACACATGGTCGACGCGGTGCTGTATTTCGAAGGCGACCGCGGCCACCAGTTCCGCATTCTGCGCGGGGTGAAAAACCGCTTTGGCGCCACCGACGAGATCGGCGTGTTCGAGATGACCGACCGGGGGCTCGCCGAGGTTGCCAACCCGTCGGCGCTGTTCCTGGCCGAGCGGCGCGGCAATATTTCGGGCTCCGCGGTGTTCGCGGGACTGGAGGGCAGCCGCCCCGTGCTGGTGGAAATCCAGTGCCTGTTGGCCGCCAACCCCGGCGGCACGCCGCGCCGCTCGGTGATCGGCTGGGACAGCGGGCGGCTCGGCATGCTGCTGGCGGTGCTGGAAACCCGCTGCGGGCTGCGGCTCGGCGCCACCGATGTGTATCTGAACGTCGCCGGCGGCCTGCGCGTGACCGAGCCCGCCGCCGACCTGGCGGTGGCCGCGGCACTGGCATCCGCCGCGTGCGACCAGCCGACCGACCCCGGCTGCGTGTTTTTCGGCGAGGTCGGGCTGTCCGGCGAGGTGCGGCAGGTCGCCCAGGCTGAGGCGCGGCTGAAGGAGGCGGCGAAGCTCGGGTTCGATTCGGCCTGTCTGCCGCGTCGGGTGGCGCGCGGCAACCGGCCGCTGGCCGCCCCCGAGGGGATCGGCTTGCGCGAAATCGGGCATCTGTCCGATCTGGTGGCGCAATTCGCCGGCAAAACCACGGTTGCGGATAAAACAGCCAAGCCATCCGCCTAGGTGGGGTGGTATCGGGCCGCCGGTGCGCGATATACGAGCGACCGGCGGGTGACAGGACGATGACGGGCGGCACGACGTGAACTGGGTGGACGCGAGTGTCCTCGCCGTGGTGGCCATCTCGGCCATCGCGGCCTTGGTGCGTGGCCTGGTGCGCGAGGTGCTGGGCATCGCCGCCTGGGTGGGCGCGGGGTTCTTCGCCGTCGCCACGGCAGGCCTGGTGCGCCCGAAGATCGAGCAGTTCGTGCCCAATCCCGATTTGTCCGGCCCGATCGCCTATGGCGGCATGTTCCTCATAGCCTTGATCGTGCTGTCCATCGTGGTGGGGATTTTCGGCGGTGCCGTGCGCAACTCGGTGCTCGGCGGTGTCGATCGGACACTGGGGCTGGTGTTCGGCATTTTGCGCGGTGTCGTGCTGTGCGCCGCGGTCTATTATTTCGTGGGACTCGTGGTCACCACCGACCGCTGGCCCGAGCCGGTGAAGCAGGCGCGGTCGCTGCCCTATATCGCCTCGACCGCCGCCTGGATCATGACTTTCGTGCCGCAGGCCTGGCCGGCCGCTCTGCCGCCGCTGGGCCGTTCGACCACCGCCGAGGATTTGCTGCATGTCGCACCCCAGGGTTATGCGTTCGGCCACGCGGCCGGCGCCAAGCCGTGACGGGTTAGGAGATACGCCGATGGATCGCGCCACCATGGCTGAACCTCACGATATTCATGACGACGACAAGCCGCATGAGGAGTGCGGGGTGTTCGGCATCTGGAACCATCCGGATGCCGCCGCCGTCACGGCCCTCGGTCTGCACGCGCTGCAGCATCGCGGGCAGGAGGCGACCGGCATCGTCTCCTATGACGGGCACCGTTTCCACACCCATCGCGGCATCGGCCTGGTGGGCGATAATTTCGGCGACGCGCGGGTGATCGCCTCGCTCGCCGGCAGCCGGGCGGTCGGCCATAACCGCTACGCCACCACCGGCGACACGGTGCTGCGCAACGTGCAGCCGCTGTATGCCGATTTCGAGTTCGGCGGGTTCGCGGTCGGGCATAACGGCAACCTCACCAATGCCACCTCGCTGCGTCGCGCGCTGGTGCGGCGCGGCTGTCTGTTCCAGTCCACCACCGACAGTGAGGTGTTCATTCATCTGATCGCGATCAGCCTGTATTCCACCGTGGTGGACCGGCTGATCGACGCGCTGAAACAGGTGATCGGCGCCTATTCGCTGATCGCGCTGAGCAACGAGGCGCTGCTCGGCGTGCGCGATCCGATGGGCGTGCGGCCGCTGATCCTCGGGCGCATCGTCAACGCCGACGGCACCGGCACCTGGGTACTGACCAGCGAGACCTGCGCGCTCGATATCGTCGGCGCCGAGTTCGTGCGCGACGTGGAACCCGGCGAAATCGTCGTGATCAACGACCAGGGGCTGCACAGCATCAAGCCGTTCAGCCGCTCGGCGAGCCGGTTCTGCGTGTTCGAATACATCTATTTCGCCCGGCCGGACTCGGTGGTCGAGGGGATGCCGGTGTATCAGGCGCGCAAGCGCATCGGCGCCGAACTGGCGCGCGAGAGCGGCGTGCCGGCCGACGTGATCGTGCCGGTGCCCGATTCCGGAGTGCCGGCGGCGATGGGCTATGCCAGCGAGAGCGGCATTCCGTTCGAGCTCGGCATCATCCGCAACCATTATGTCGGCCGCACCTTCATCGAGCCCACCGACAGCATTCGCCATCTCGGCGTGAAGCTGAAGCATTCCGCCAACAAGCCGATGCTGGAAGGCAAGCGAGTGATCCTGGTGGACGACTCGATCGTGCGCGGCACCACCTCACGCAAGATCGTCGAGATGGTGCGCGCCGCCGGGGCGGCCGAGGTGCATATGCGCATCTCCTCGCCCCCCACCACGCATTCCTGCTTCTACGGCATCGACACACCGGAACGCAGCAAGCTGCTGGCCGCCCGCCACAGCGTGGAGGAGATGGCCGAGCTGATCGGCGTCGACAGCCTGGCGTTCATCAGTATCGACGGGCTGTATCGCGCGCTGAACCATGCCGGACGCGACGCCGAGCGGCCGCAATATTGCGACGCCTGCTTCACCGGCGAATACCCGATCTCGCTGCCTGACATGGTGGAGAACGACAGCCGCCAGCTCAGCCTGCTGTCCGAAAGCCGCTAGTCTTGCCCGAGGCGGGAAAGCGCGTGGCCCTGGTGACCGGGGCCAGCCGCGGAATTGGGGCCGCGACGGCGATCGAGCTCGCGCGGCGCGGGGTGCATGTGGTGATCACCGCGCGCAGCCAGGGCGGGCTGGAGGAGACCGATGATGCGATCCGCGCGGTGGGCGGCAGCGCCACGCTGGTGCCGATCGACCTCGCCGACGAAGCCTCGGTCGACGCGCTCGGGCCGAGCCTGCTGGAGCGGTTCGGCGGGCTCGATATCCTGGTCTCCAACGCGGGCGCGCTCGGCGTGCTGACGCCGGTGGGCCACATCCTGCCGAAGGACTGGGCAGAGGTGATCGCGGTCAATATGACCGCCCCCTGGCGGTTGATCCGCAGCTGCGGCCCATTGCTGCTGGCCGCGGACGCCGGGCGCGCGGTGTTCGTGACCAGCGGGCGGGCGCGGGCGCCCAAAGCCTATTGGGGGCCGTATGGTGTGACCAAGGCGGGGTTGGAGCATCTGGTGCTGACCTGGGCCGACGAGGTGCGAACCTCGCGCCTGCGCATAAATCTGTTCGACCCCGGCGTGGTCGCGACCCGCATGCGCGCCGCCGCCATGCCCGGCGAGGACCCCAAATCGATCGCCCAGCCGAACCAGGTGGCGCCCGCCATCGCCGATCTGTGCGCGGCCACCGAAACCCGGCACGGCAGCCTGGTGCATGCCGCCTGAACCGGCCACCCCACGACGCACCCTGGCGATCGTCGGCGCCGGCTTCAGCGGCTCATTGCTGGCCCTGCACGCGCTGCGCAGCAGCCCGGCCGGCACGGACATATTGCTGATCGAGCGCGCCCGCCGGTTCGGCCAGGGGCTGGCCTATGGCACCGGCAACGCCAACCATCTGCTCAACGTGCCGGCCGCCGGCATGAGCGCATTCCCCGACCGCCCGACCGATTTTCTCGACTGGTTGCAAACCCAGCCGGCCTGGCAGGGCGCCACCGCCACCAGCTTCGTGCCGCGCCACGCGTTCGGCGCCTATGTGCGCGAGCTGCTGACCGCCGAACTGCGCCGGCCAAACATCGCCAGCCGCCTGGTGCTGGTGCGCGGCACCGCCGAGGCGATCGTGCCCGATGGCGACAGGCTGGCCATCCGACTCGATCGAGACCGCACGAGGACCGCCGACCTCGCGGTGCTGGCTACCGGCAATTTCCCGCCAGCCCCGCCCCGCGTGGCCGACCCCACCTTCTATGACGGCCCGCTGTTTCGCGCCGATCCGTGGGACCCCGCGGCCCTGGAAGGGCTCGACCCGAAAGCCCCGGTGCTGCTGATCGGCACCGGCCTCACCGCCGTCGACATGGTGATCGCGCTGCTCGATCACGGCCATACCGGCCCGATCACCGCCCTGTCCCGCCGCGGACTGCTGCCGAAATCGCATCGCATCGGCCCCCGGCCGCCGCCCGGCGACGCACCTTCCTTCCCCGCCCGGGTGCTGCCGCTGCTGCGCACGCTGCGCGCCGCCGCCCGCGCGGCCGAGGCCGACGGCGGCAGCTGGCACGGCGTGGTCGACTCGCTGCGCCCGTTCACCCAAGACCTCTGGCAGGCGCTGCCACCTGCTGATCAGGCGGCGTTCCTGCGCCATCTGCGGCCGTGGTGGGACGTGCACCGCCACCGCATGGCCCCGGCCGTCGCCGACCGCATCGCGGCCGCCCGCGCCGCGTTCCAGCTCGGCATCTGCGCCGGCCGCATCCAGTCGTTCGAGCCGCGCACGCCGGAACGGGTGGAGGTGCGGTTTCGCGCCCGCGCGCGCGACGGCGGCGCGCAGGAAAGCGTCGTCGTCGCCCGGGTGATCAACTGCTCCGGCCCGTCCTGCGACTATGACCGCACCACCGACCCGCTGCTGCGCGACCTGCTCGATCGCGGCCTCGCTCGCCCCGATCCGCTCAAACTCGGCCTCGATGTCACCGCGACCTGCGCGCTGCACGAAGCCTCGGGCGCCGTGTCCCGCCAGATGTTCGCGGTCGGCCCGATCACCAAAGGCAGGTTCTGGGAAATGACCGCGGTCCCAGACCTACGCCGCCAATGCGACACATTGGCAACCCATCTGGCGAGTTTGCTGATGCAGATGCCGGGTGGGGCCTCGTAGCAGCAAGCGAGGCCCTACCCCGCGTCAAGCATCCGCGAACCCTCCGGATTGGCGGGTCCACATGCGTGCGTAGGTGCCGCCGGCGTGGAGCAGGTCTTGGTGGGTGCCTTGTTCGGCGATGCGGCCGTGGTCGAGCACCACCAGCCGGTCCATACGGGCGATGGTGGAGAGGCGGTGGGCGATGGCGATCACCGTGCGGCCGCGCATCAGCATTTCCAGTTGTGATTGGATGGCCGCTTCGACCTCGGAGTCCAGGGCCGAGGTGGCTTCGTCCAGCACCAGGATCGGCGCGTTCTTGAGGATCACGCGCGCGATCGCGATGCGCTGGCGTTGGCCGCCGGAGAGTTTCACGCCGCGTTCGCCGACATGGGCGTCGAACCCGGTGCGGCCATTCCAGTCTTCCAAGGTCTCGATGAAGTCGAGCGCCTCGGCCTGGCGGGCGGCGGCGACGATCTCGGCTTCGCTGGCCCAGGGGCGGCCGTAGCGGATGTTATCGCGGATCGAGCGGTGCAGCAGCGAGGTATCCTGCGTCACCATGGCGATCTGGGTGCGCAGGCTTTCCTGGCTGACGCCGGCGATATCCTGCCCGTCGATCAGGATGCGGCCGGCGGCGGGCGCGTGGAAATGCAGCAGCAGATTGACCAAGGTCGACTTGCCGGCTCCGGAATGGCCGATCAGCCCGACGCGTTCGCCGGCGCGCAGGGACAGCGACAGATCATGCAGCACGCCCCGCGTGGTGCCGTAGCCGAAGGTGACGTGCTCGAACGCGATGGCGCCGCCGGTCACCAGCAATTCGGCGGCATCCGGCGCGTCCGCCATGTCGCGCGCGACGGCGATCGAGCGGATGCCGTCCTGCACCACGCCGACATCCTCGAAGATGGTGGTGACGTTGTCGGCGACCCAGCCGGCCATGTTGGTGATCTGCCAGGACAAAGGCAGCGCCATCGCGACGGTGGCGACCTCGATGTGGCCGGTCTGCCAGAGCAGCAGCGCCATGGTCCCGGTGGCGACCAGCAGCAGCGTGTTGAGCACCAGCAGCGTCAGCACGTAGCGGGAGATCATCTGCAGCTGGGCGCGGTAGGTTTCGGTGTGCTCGTCGATCGACTCGCAGACGAAACTATCCTCGTCGCGGGAGCGGGCGAACAGTTTCACCGTCAGGATGTTGGTGTAGCTGTCGACGATGCGGCCGGTCAGCGCCGAGCGCACCTCGCTCATGTGGCGCGAGCGCTGGCGCAGGCGGGGCACGAAAAACCGCAGCATGGCGCCATAGCCGCAGAACCACAGCAGCATGGGCACGGCTAGGCGCCAGTCGGTGCGCGCCAGCAGAGCGACCGCGCTGACGCCATAGACGATGATGTACCAGACCGCGTTGGTGGAATTCACCACGCTGGCGCGCAGGCTGGGGCCGGTCTGCATCACGCGGTTGGCGATGCGGCCGGCGAAGTCGTTCTGGAAGAACGTCCAGCTTTGCCGCACGACGTGCCAATGGCTTTGCCAGCGCACCAGGTTGGTAAGGCCGGCGTTGATCGCCTGGTTGGTGACCAGCATGCGCATCAGAATGCAGGCCGGCCGCACGATAACGAGCAAAATCACCACGCCGATCAGCAACGCCCAATGCGCCGCCACACCGCCGCCGTCGCGGCCCTCGGAGGCGATGCCGACGACGCGACCGATGATCGCGGGAATGCTGACGTCGCAAAGTGCCACCAGCAGACCCGCCACGAACAACAGCGCGATCAGGCCGCGCACCTGGCGCATGAAGTGCCAGTAGAACCGCATCAACCCATTGCGCTCGCCAACCACCGGAGGACCGGGCTCGGGCGAGATCTGAGTCGGCTGCAACAGGTTTTCGAAATAGCGGAACATCCGCCCAGGCTGGACGCGTGACTCCAACCCCGTCAAACGCTCGATCCGGGCGGGTTGGTCGTGTTTGGTGCATGGCTAGGCAAGCAAGGAAGGCCGGGCGCTCCCTCCGGTGGCCATTCCACGCGACGAAGCCGTCGCGCGGAACCTTGGGCCACCTCCGCCCGGAGCCTAGCCGTGCTTGCTCCCCTCGGTCACGCCGGAAAACACGCCGGACCGGACGGTTCGAAGCTTTTATAGGTCAGGATGAATTCCTGATGGCCCAGGGCTTCCGATCGGGTTTGCCCCCCGGCGGCGAGGCTGAGCACCAGGTTGGCGATTTCCTCACCGACCTCGGCCAGTTCGGCGCCGGCGTCGAGGATGCGGCCGGCGTCGACATCCATATCGTCGGCCATGCGTCGGTAGGTATCGGGGTTGGCGCAGATTTTCACCACCGGCGAGATCGCCGAGCCGACCACCGAGCCGCGGCCGGTGACGAACAGCACGCAATGCGCGCCGCAGGCGATCAGCTCGACGATTTCGGCATTGTCGCTGATATTGGGAAAGCCCCAGCGCACTTCGCCGTCGGGCACCACGTCGAGCAGATACAGGCCGCCTTGGGTGGGGATGTCGCCGGGTTTGATCAGGCCCACGATCGGCGAGGAGCCGGATTTGGCGTAGGCGCCGAGCGACTTCTCCTCGATGGTGGTCAGGCCGCCCTCGGCGTTGCCGGCGGCGAAGCTGCCGAAGCCCATGGTTTCGTAATAGCGCGCGGCCTTGTCGACGCTCTCGCGGATCAGCGTGCCGAGCGCGGGCGTAGCGGCGCGGGCGGCCATGATGTGCTCGCAGCCGATCAGCTCGCCGGTTTCCTCGAAGATGCAGGCCGCACCGGCTTCGATCAGCCGGTCGAAGGCGATGCCGGCGGCGGGGTTGCCGGTGAGGCCGCTGGTGCCGTCCGAGCCGCCGCAGACCGTGCCGATGACGAGATCGGCCGCGGTGATCGGCACGGTGGGCATGGCATCGAGCGACCAGCGCTGCTGCTGCACCCAGGCGCGGCCTTGGGCGATGCTGGCGCGGGTGCCGCCGGTGCCCTGGATCACCACCAGCTCGACCGGCCGGCCGCTCGCTTTGATGGTGCGCAGCAGGCGGTGGCGATCGAGACTTTCGCAGCCGAGGCTGACGAGAAGCACGGCGCCGACGTTGGGGTGGGTGCACAGGCGTTCCATCATGTGCAGCGCGTAGTCGTTGGGATAGCAGCCGGGGAAGCCGATCAAATGCACACCGTCCTCGCGCAGCGGCAGGCTGATTTCGCGGGCGACGTGGTGCGCGCATTCGACCAGATAGGCGACCGCGACCACGTTGCGGATGCCCTTGCGTCCGTCCTCGCGCAGCCAGCCCTGCATTTCAGAAGCGGGTATGTCAGACATTGGACTCTCCCTGCTCGGCGTCGAGGGCGATGCTGCTGGTGTAGCCGCTGCGCACATTGTGAAGATGGACGTGGGCGCCGGGGTCGATGGCGGTGATGGCATAGCCGATCGGCAGTCCGTACTTGGTGATCGGCTCGCCCGTCTCAATGCGCCGGCGCGCGATCTTATGGCCCAGGCGCAACGCCTGGGGCAGCGTCACCATCTCGCCTTCCACCAGGATGGGTTCGTCCGCTTCGATGGCGCCGCGCGCCACCAGCACATTGTCGGCGGCATGCAGCAGCAGCAGCCGACCGTCACGCGGGCCGGGTAGCGGGCTAGAACTTGCCATGGCGGAGATAGGCCTCCTGCGGATCGACGCCGGCGAGGATCGCCTGACGCACCAGATTTTCCTTGCCGATCGCGGCTTCCGCGGCGTCGGCGATCGCTTCGGCCTGGGCGGCCGGCAGGCACACGGCACCGTCGCGGTCGGCGACCAGATAGTCGCCGGGCTGCAGCGTGACGTCGCCGATGCGGATGGGCACGTTGGTGGCGCGCGGCAGCCAGTGGCTGACGATGTCGCGCGGGGTGAAGCCGCGGCACCAGGTTTGGAAGCCCATCTCCAGCAGGAAATTGATGTCGCGGGCAAAGCCATCGACCAGGCAGCCGCGCACGCCTTTATTCTTCAGCGTCTCGCCGGACAGCTCGCCCATGTGGGCGACCTCGCGATCGTTCGGCTGGCACACCCACACCGAGCCGGTGGGCGCCTGGGACAGCAGGCCGGTCCAGGCCAGGAGCGTCTGATGCGCGTCGGCGGCGCGATCGACCATGCCGTCGATGGTGAACACCGGGCCGGCCATGGCCTGCGCGGGCAGGATGGGCCTGATTTCCGGAGGCAACGTGAAGTCGCGAAAACCCATGCCGCGCATCACGTCGTGCAGGATGCCGGTGTAGCAGCGCTCGAGGCGGTCGGTGAGCGGGTTGGTCATATCGTGGTCTCCGTGAGATCGAAATTGAGGTCGGGTTCGGCGAGGTGGGCGATCGCGTCCCAGTCCCAGGCGATGCCGAGGCCGGGCGTATCGGACGGGATGGCGCGGCCGGCTTGCATGCGCATCGGTTGGGTGGTGATGCGGCCGAGCTGCGGGATGTGTTCCACCCAGCGGCCATTCGGCACGGCGCAGCAGAGGGCCACGTGCAGCTCCATCAGGAAATGCGGGCAGATCGGCAGATTGAAGGTCTCGGCGAGGTGGGCGACCTTCAGCCAGGGCGTGATGCCGCCGATGCGGGCGGCGTCCACCTGCACCACGCTGGCCGCGTCGGCGTGCAGATATTCGCGAAAATGCAGGATGCTATACAGGCTTTCGCCGACCGCGATGGGCAGGCTGGTGGCGCGCGCCAGGCGGGCGTGGCCGCCGAGATCGTCGGCCGGCAGCGGCTCCTCGAACCAGGCGAGGTCGAGCGGTTCGAACTGGCGGGCCCGCCTGATCGCCTCGTCCACCGAAAACGCCTGGTTGGCGTCGGTCATCAGTTCGAACGCCGGGCCGACGGCGTCGCGCACCGCGCCGAGGCGGGCGACATCCTCGGAGACGTGGGGGCGGCCGACCTTGATCTTGGCGCCCGCGAAGCCGGCTTCGCGGGCGCGCAGCGCGTCCTCCACCAGTTCGGACGGATCGAGATGCAGCCAGCCGCCTTCGGTGGTGTACATGGGCACCGAGGCTTGCGCGCCACCGGCCATGATGTGCAGCGGCAAGCCCGCTTTGTGGCAGCGCAGGTCCCACAAGGCGGTATCGATGGTGGCCTGGGCGAGGGCGGTGATGGCGCCCACGGTGGTGGCGTGCGACAGGAAATTCAGGTCGCGCCAGATGCGTTCGACCTCGGCCGCGTCGCGCCCCAGCAAGGCCGGCGCGAAGCTGCGCCGCAGCAGCGCCATCACCGACGCGCCGCCGGTGCCGATGGTGTAGCTATAGCCGGTGCCGACGGCGCCGTCGGCATCGGTGATGCGCAGGATCGGCGTTTCCTGGCTGACGAAGCTCTGGATGGCGTCGACCCGCCGCACCATCGGCGGCAGGTCGACCATCCAGCCCTCGACGCGAACGATGCGCGTCATGTCTGGCGCGCGTGATTCACGTTCACGGCGAAGCCGCCTGACACGATCACGCGCTTAGCCGAAGCGCGGAAGTTCGCTGTTCACGACCCCCATCCATTGCTGCTGCAGCGGCTGGATCTGCTTGTTGGTCCACAGAATGAACAAGGTGGTGTTCACCCAGTGCAGCCATTCCAGGTCGTCGCGGCGGAGGCCGGCGGCCATCGGCGCCTCGCTGACCACGAACTTGGTTTCCAGCGCCAAGGCCGGGCTGCGGCTGGCGATGGCGGCGGCCAGCGCGCCGCTGGTGACGATGCCCTGCACCTGGCCGGCGAGCAGCGCCTGGTTGGTGCTGGCGTCGTCGTCATAGCGCTGGATCTCGGTGCCGGGGGGCGCCTGCTTGGTCAGCGCGATATCGTTGGTGGTGGAGCGGGTGACGCCGATGCGCTTGCCGGCGAGGCTCGCGATCGTCGGCATGGCGGTCGCTTTCGGGCCGATCGCGACCTGCTGGTCGACGTAGACCGCGTTGCTGTAGGCGATCGCCTTGGCGCGCTCCGCGGTGATCGAGAACGACGAGATCACCAGATCGACCTTGCCGGTGGTCAGCGACGGGATGCGGTTGGCGGCGACGATGTCGACGACGGCGAGCTTCACGCCGAGCTGCTGGGCCAGCAGCTTGGCGATGTTGACGTCGTAGCCGTCGGGCTCCATCGAGGCGTTGGTGATGCCGAAGGGCGGGGTGCCGAGCGACACGCCGACCTGCAGCGTGCCGCGCTTGACCACAGTGTCGATGGTGCTGCCGGCGGCGACCTGCGCCTCGGCCGCCGCGGGGCGCAGCAGGGCCGCCGCTCCGGCGGCCGCCGCGGGGGCGGCACCGAGCCATAGCCGTCTTGAAAAACCCATTTTTTCCTCCGTGTTCTTGGTTGAAGCGGGTGGTCGGTCGGATCTCACACCGTGATCGGTCCGATTCGGGCACTGCCGAGCCGCCGTTCCAGCAGGCGGGCGGCGAGCGACAGCGGATAGCAAAGCGCAAAATACAGCACCGCCACGGTCAGAAAGACCGGCATCGGCTGGAACGTGACGTTGGCGACGATCTGGCCGGCGCGGGTGAGCTCGCGAAAGCCGATGATCGAGGCGATGGCGGTGTTCTTCACCACCTGCACCAGGAATCCCACGGTGGGCGGGATCGCCGGCCGCACCGCCTGCGGCAGCACGACGCGCCAGAACAGCTGGCGGGGGCGCAGACCCAGCGCAAGGCCGGCCTCGCGCTGGCCCTTCGGCACCGTCTCGATGGCGCCGCACCAGATGTCGCCGAGGAAGGCGCTCGCCCACAGCGTGAACGCGACGGCGGCGGCGGCCAAAGGCGGCACGTCGAGGCCGATCGCGCTGGCGCCGAAATACGCCAGGAACAGCTGCACCAGCAGCGGCGTGCCCTGCGCCACATAGGTCACGGCCCCGCCGATGGCACGCGGGATCATGGCGTCGGACAGCCGCAGGACGACCATCAGCGCGCCGCCGATGGCCCCCCCGAGCATCGCGATCGCGGCCAGCGACGCGGTCCAGCGCATCGCCTCGACCAGATATTCCGCCTGCACGACGCCATAGGTCTGGAACATCAGCGCACCGCCCATTGGAACGCGCAGACGCGCCGTTCGAGCTTGCCGAGGGCGCCGCGCAGCAACGCGGTCAGCGCCAGATACACCGCACCCGCGACCAGGAAGGCCTCGAAGCTGCGGAAGGTCTGGCCCTGGATGTTGTTGGCAACCGCGGTGAGTTCCGGCACCGAGATCGCCGACAGCAGGCTGCTGGCCAGCATCACCAGCACGAACTGGCTGGCCAACGCGGGGAACGACGCCGCCAACGCCTGGCGCAGGATCACCAGGCGCAGGGTGCGCAGCGGCGACAGGCCGAGGGCGCGGGCCGCCTCGATCTGGCCGGGCGGCACGCCCTCGATGCCGGCGCGCAGGATCTCGGTGGCGTAGGCGCCGGCATACAGGCTGAGCGCCAGCAGCGCGGCGGGGTAGGCGGTCAGGCGCAGGCCGATCGAGGGCAGGCCGAAATACACGATGTACATCTGCACCAGGAACGGGGTGTTGCGGAACAGCTCGACATAGAGCTGCGGCACCAGCCGGACGGCGCGCCGGCTTGCCATCGCCGCCCAGGCGGCGAGCGCGCCGATCAGCAGGGCGCCGACCATCGCCACCAGCGCGATCCACAAGGTCGTCCAGGCGCCCCACGCGATCTCCGGCCAGCGGGCCAGGGTGCCTGAGAAATCGAGGCTCAGCACGGCGCGGGCTCGCCGAGCTGGACCGTTCGCTCGATCAGATCGGTCTGGCTGCGCGCCAGATGCCGACGCAGGGCGGCTTGCGCGCCCGCCTGGTCGCCGGTGCCGAGGGCGGCCAGGATGGCGCCGTGCTCGGCGTGGATCAGTTCCGGCGTGTAGTTGGCCGGTGAGTAGACGCGCACGGTGTGGGTCTGGGTCATCACCTGGGCGTGCCAGTCGATCATCAGCGGATTGCCGGTCAGCGTGACGAGGCGGGCATGCAGCATGCGGTCATGCGCCAGGGCATCGATCAGGCCGGCCTCGGTGCGCCGGTCGAGGGCGGCGAGCAGGGCGCGCTGTTCCTGTTCGAGGGCGACCATCAGAGTGGCGTCGACCTGGCCGCGGGCGAACGCGGTGATCAGCGCGTGCTGCTCGATCAGGTTGCGGACTTCATAGAGATGTTCGATCTCGGTGCTGCGAAACCGGCGCACCATGACCCAGCGGCGTGATTCCACCTCGACCAGCCCGTCGCGCTGCAGCCGCAGCAGGGCTTCCTTGACCGGGGTGGGGCTGATGTCGAGGTCGCCGGCCAACAGGTTGGCCATCAGCCGCTGACCGGCCGGCAACGCGCCGGAGATGATCTGCGCCTTGATGACCCGATACGCCTTTTCGGCGATGGTGGCGCGCGTGGCGACGGCTCGCGGCAAGTTGTTGGTGTATCCTTGGGGTTTCCAAGAAAAATTTAAATTTAATTTGCGATTGTGTCAAATGGGGGAAGCCAGGAAGGCCGGGCACTCCGCCGCAGCCCTCATCCGCAAACACCCTTCACACCAGGGGATCAAAGGGGCGCCGCCCCTTTGCGGGTCTGGGCAGCGCCCAGCCTTATTTGCTTCACCCCCTATACCGCCCGCCGCACATTCGGCAGGAACACGGTGAGCAGCCCGATCAGCGGCAGGAACGCGCACACCCGGTAGACGAATTCGATGCTGGTATGGTCGGCCAGCGTGCCCAGCAGGGCCGCCCCCAGCCCGCCCATGCCGAACGCGAAGCCGAAGAAGATCCCGGCCACCGTGCCGACATGGCCGGGCATCAATTCCGTCGCGTAGACCAGGATCGCCGCGAACGCCGAGGCCAGGATCAGCCCGATCACCACACTCAGCACCCCGGTCATGAACAGGCTGGCGTAGGGCAGCGCCAGGGTGAACGGCAGCACGCCGAGGATCGACCCCCAGATGACGTATTTGCGGCCGATGCGGTCGCCGATCGGCCCACCCGCCAGCGTGCCCGCGGCGACGGCGGCCATGAACACGAACAGATGGATCTGGGCGGTCTGCACCGAGACGTGGAATTTCTGGATCAGATAGAACGTGTAGTACGTGTTCAGGCTGGCCATGTAGAAATATTTCGAGAAGATCAACGCGATCAGGATCGCCATCGCCCCCATCACCCGGCGGTGGGACAGGCCGTGCGTGGCGACCACAGCGGCCTTGGCCCGCCCGCGCGCGGCGCGGCGCACGCCGGCATACCAGGCGCCCACGCGGGCCAGGATCAGCATCGCCAACAGCGCCATCACCGAGAACCAGGCGATGCTGGATTGGCCGCGCGGGGCCACGATCAACGCCGCCAGCAGCGGGCCGATCGCCGAGCCGAGATTGCCGCCCACCTGGAACAGCGACTGTGCCATGCCGTGGCGGCCACCCGAGGCGAGACGCGCCACCCGCGAGGATTCCGGGTGGAACACCGAGGAGCCGAGCCCGACCATGGCGGCGGCCACCAGCACCGCGACGAAAGTGCCGGCGACCGACAGCAGCAGCAGCCCGACCAGGCTGGCGCCCATGCCGACCGCCAGCGAATAGGGCATCGGTCGGCGATCCGTGTAGAACCCGACCAGCGGCTGCAGCAGGGATGCGGTCAGCTGGAACGCCAGGGTGATCAGGCCGACCTGGGCGAAATCGAGATGAAAATCCGCCTTCAGCATCGGGTAGCTGGCGGAGATCAGCGATTGCAGCGTGTCATTGAGGAAATGGCAGAAGCTCAGCGCGACCAGGATGGTGAACGCGGTGCCGGCTTCCCCGCCGGGGGCGGCCATCGAGACCTTCGCAGAGGGCGCAACGGCGGGGCTGCCGGGGGAGGCGTTCATGGCGTCGGTCCTTCCGCGCGTGGGCGATGCTACCTGTTTCTTATGGGCATCGTCTCGTTCGGACCAATGGCGACATCGCGGGGCTGCCTTTCGCACCTCGCGACCAGCGACGCGTGATTACCAGAGTCGCCTGATTACCAGAGACGCGTGACTACCAGAGACGCGTGATTACCAGAGTTGGGGCCAGCGCCGCATCTGGTCGGCCTCCTGCGCCGGGGTCAGGCTGAGCTCGGCGTCCGCCAGCGGGCGGGAGCGGGAGGTCAGGTCGTCCGGGTTGGCCCAGCATTGCACGCCGCCGAGACTGCGGGTGCAGAACGGCGGCGGGGCCAGCGGCGGATCCTGCGGCCGGCAATAGCTATGCCCCTGTTCCAGCCGCACCGCGGAGCAATCCCGCCCGGTGACGCCGGACACCGCGAGGTCCGGCATTGTGCGGCCCAGCACCATCACGCTGGCCGCGTCCGCCGCCAGCATCACGATCCCGCCGGTCTCGGTGCAGCCGCCCAGGCTCGCGCACGATAGTGCCGCGGCCAGCAAAACGAGCGGAGGCTGAGCGATGCGCATCCCGCATCGCATCACCCGGCGGTGAATATGTGGTTAACCGCGCGTGCTCCGGCGTGGCGCGGGTTTGCTCCGCACCCGCGCCGCCGCTATGGTCCGCCGCCCGGAGCACCCGTTTCATCATGGCGATGGGTGCGACGCACCAGAAGGGAACGACGTGTCTGATATCTTCGACGAGGTGAGTGAAGACCTCCGGGCCGAACGCACGCGACGCCTGTTGCAGCGCTATGGCCTGGTGCTGCTGGGCGTGCTGGTGCTCGTGCTGATCGGCGTCGGCGGCTACCAGGGCTGGCAATATTATCAGTCCAAGCAGATCGCCCAGTTCGCCGGCGGCTACATCGCCGCCCAGCGCACCGCCGACGGCCCGCCCGGCGCCGCCCGCCAGGCCGCCATTCCCGAGCTGGAGAAGCTGGTGCAGACCGGGGACGCCGGCTATCGCACCCTGGCCCGGCTGCGCATCGCCGCGATCAAGGCCGATGCCGGCGATCTGCCGGCGGCCCTGGCACTGTGGGACCAGGTGAGTGCCGACAGCGCCGCCGACCCGATGCTGCGCGATATCGCCCGGCTGACCTGGGCGATGCACCAGATCGATGGCGGCGACCCCGCCGCCGTCACCGCCCACCTGGCGCCGCTGACCGCGCCGGACAATCCCTGGCACAGCCTCGCCGAGGAGCAGCAGGCGCTGCTGGCGATGCGCCAGGGGCATAATGACGAGGCCCGCACCATCGTGCAGCGGCTGGCCCAGGACGTGACCGCGCCCGATGGCGTGCGCGGCCGCGCCAATGGCTTGCTGACCCGGCTCGGGGGACAGGCCGGTGGCTGATCGCGAGGCAATCAAGATGAATGACGTTCCTCGTTCCGCGCTCGGCCGTCGCGCTTTGCTGCTGATGCCTTTGGCGCTGAGCGGCTGCAGCCTGTGGGACGACTGGTTCGGCAGCGAGAAGACGCCGATCCCCGGCAAGCGCATCGCGGTGATGAGTGCCCGCACCGGCCTCGACATCACCACCGCCAATGTCCGCCCGGTGACGCTGCCGCCGGCTGCGGCCAACGCCGACTGGCCGCAGGCCGGCGGCCTGCCGTCGCACGACATGGAGCACCCCGCCCTGGCCACCACCGCCAGCCGCGCCTGGACCGCGGATGTCGGCACCGGCGGCGGCTATCGGCGCAAGCTGACCGCTCAGCCGGTGATCGCCGGCGGACGGGTGTTCACCATGGACAGCGACGGCCGCGTGTCCGCGTTCGACGCCGCCACCGGCCGGCGCGAGTGGGATCTCGACACCCAGTCCGACGATAATCGCAGCACCAATATCGGCGGCGGCATCGCGGTTGACGGCGCCGTCGTCTATGCCGCCACCGGCCGCGGTGACGTCGCCGCGATCGCCACCACAACGGGCAAGATCGTCTGGCACCGTGACATCGGCGAGGCCTGCCGCTCGGCCCCCACCATCGCCGAGGGGCGGCTCTATATCCCCACACTGACCAACAAGCTGCTGGCGCTGGCGACCACCGACGGCAAGCAGGTCTGGTCGTA
>Ga0116226_10000436_pt1 | contig 35369 bp, 30 predicted proteins | sample S1TSphfallax_FD_89692 | JGI IMG/M metagenome (GOLD analysis project Ga0116226, IMG submission 89692) | Host-associated microbial communities from peat moss isolated from Minnesota, USA - S1T2_Fa - Sphagnum fallax MG | ecosystem: Host-associated > Plants > Peat moss > Unclassified | place: USA...
ACGCTGGGACCGCTCATGGTCGACATCGCCGGCACCTCGTTGACGGCCGAGGACCGTGAGGTACTGTCCCATCCCTTGGTCGGCAGCGTCATTCTCTTCACCCTCAATTACCATGACCGGAGTCAGCTTGCGGCCTTGACCGCGGCGATCCGCGCCCTGCGATCCCCCCATCTGCTGATCGCCGTCGATCACGAGGGGGGCCGCGTGCAGCGTTTTCGCGAGGGATTCACGCGCCTGCCGCCGCTGCGCGCCCTGGGTCGCGGCTTCCACGAGGATCGGCGCGCCACGCTCGCGCTCGTGCACTCGGCCGCCTGGCTCATGGCCGCGGAACTGCGCGCGGTGGGCGTCGATTTCAGCTTCGCGCCGTGCGTCGATCTCGACTACGGGGTCAGCGAAATCATCGGTGATCGTGCCTTTCACGCCGATGCGGAAACCGTCGCCGCGCTCGCGGTCGCGTACATCGGCGGCATGCGCGAGGCCGGCATGGCGGCGACCGCCAAGCATTTCCCGGGCCACGGCGCCGTCGTCGCCGATTCGCACGTGGCGCTGCCCGTGGACCGACGTGACTTTGCGGGACTCGAGGCGGACCTGCGGCCGTACCGATTGCTGATCGCCAACCATCTCGCCGCGGTCATGGCCGCGCACGTTGTCTTCCCGGCCGTCGACGAGCTGCCCGCGAGTCTCTCGCATCGGTGGATCACCGGAATCCTGCGCGGCGAACTGCAGTTTCACGGCTGCGTGTTTGCCGACGATCTGACCATGGGCGGAGCCGCCGCCTTCGGTGACGTGGCCACGCGGGCACGGCTGGCATTCGCGGCCGGCTGCGACGTGCTGCCGATCTGCAACGACCGGCCCGCCGTGGTCGCGGTGCTGGACGGATTCAAGCCCTCGGCCTTGAATCCCGCTTCGCAGGCGCGGCTGGTGCGGATGCGGGCGCGCGGCGAGTTGCCCTTCGAGCTCGAAGGACATGCCCTCTGGCGCGAGACCGTGGCGCGGGTGAACGCGCTGTCCGTGCCGCCGCCGCTCGTGTTGAGCGAGGCGCGTGGATGAGGTGGGAAATCTCGTGAAGGACGTCGCACAGCCGGTCGCGCCGCCGCTCGAATCGAATACGGACCATTTCCGGCGTCTGCTCGATGCCGCGCCCGTCGGCGCCGCGCTCATCGACGTGCAGGCGGTGGAGCCCACGACCGTCTACGCGAGTCCCGGCATCCGCGAGTTGACCGGATTGCCGCTCGAAGAGCTGTTGGCGCGCGAGCATCTGCTCGAGCAGGTGCGCCGTGGCGAGCCCGTCCAGACGCAGCTGCGTGGCCGGCGCAAGGACGGCACGGCCTTGTGGCTCGAACTGACGATAGTGCCTCTGCGTGACGACCAGGGCGTGCTGACGCATTCGGCCGTCTATGTTCGCGACGCCGGCGAGCGGCCGAAAGGCGAAGCGGCAGCGCGGGATCTGGAAGCACGCTCTGCCCCCAACATCAGCCGCGACGATCGTCTGACGGGTCTCTACTCACTGGCGTTTCTCGACGAGTTGCTGAAACGCGACTGGGCGCTCGCGCAACGCGAGGGCCGCTCCGTGGCAGTCTTCGCAATCGACATCGATGCGCTCGAACTGTACAACTCGACCTTCGGCCGGGGGGCCGGCGATTCCGCGATCCGCCGTGTCGCGCACGGTGTCGCCGGCTGCCTGCGTCGAGCCAGTGACGTCACCGCCCGGGTCGACGGCGGCAGTTTTCTGGCATACGCGTCGGGCTTGGATACGGAGCAGGCGCTGCGTGTCGGCACGGCGATGAATCAGCGCGTCCGTGATCTGCGCATTCACCATCCGCGCTCCACGGTCCTGCGCTACGTGAGCATCAGCGTCGGCGTCGCGGTGATGTTGCCCGAAGCCGCCGACAGCCCCGCGGATCTGGTGCAAAAGGCTCGCCAACAGCTCGATCTGGTCAAGAAATCCGGCCGCAATCACGCTGCCTGAGGGCCAAATGAAGACCGCCTGACGGGAGGGTGAACTGTGACGCGCGTCACTCTCTGGGGCTCGATTTCCGGACTCCGTCGCCGAAAACGCGAACGCGATCCGCCCGGTTCTCGGGCCGGTCTGTTACTTATGTCGGCATGAAAATCCGGCTCAAGGTGCTGCTCTCGCTGGCCTCGTTGATCGCGGTTCTGATCGCCGTCGAAATCATCGTCCAAGAGTTCGTGATTATGCCGAGTTTCGCCGAATTGGAGCGGGTGGATGCCGACATTTCGATGCGGCGGATTCAATACGCGCTCGACCGCACGATCGACAGCTTGGAGCTGACCGCCGCCGACTGGTCGGACTGGGGCGAGCTCTATCAGTTCATGCAAAACCGCAACAGCGCCTTCGTGAACACCTACACGACCCCTATTGCGATGACGCCGCTCAAGGTCAACTTGCTGCTGGTCGCCGACAACGACGGCGAGGTCGCGATCTCCTACGCCCGGGATTTGCACAGCGGCGACGTGCTCGATCTCGATCTCGCGCGCCGGACGCGACTGCCGGAGGAATTTCTCAAGCCCCTGCACGGACTGATGCGCACCAACCTTGGTGTGATGATGGTCGCCACGTCCCCGGTGCTCGACGGCAGCGGCAGCGGGCATGCGCTCGGCACGGTGCTCATGGGCCGCTTGCTGACGCCGGAACAGGTCGAGGCCATCGGGACACAGGCGCAGGCAAAGCTTGCGATGACGAGCACGAGTCCCGGGCAGGAGCAGCCTGCGATCGTCGAGACGAGCGACATGACGCAGGTCTTTCGCACTTTCAAGGGGTTGCACGGCGAACCGTTGATGACCTTGCGGGTCGAAGTGCCGCGGGAGATCACCCGCCGCGGCAAGCAGGCGGTGCTCTATGCCTCGAGCTATCTCGTGGTCGCCGTGATCGGCGCCCTCGCGCTGCTGCTCATCATCTTGAATCGCGTCGTCCTCGACCCGATCGCGCGCGTCACGCGCCATGCGGTCGCGATCGGCGAAGGCAAGGATCTGACCGCGCGCCTCGACTTTCCCGGCGGCGACGAACTGTCGCAGCTCGCGCGCGAATTCGACCGCATGGTCGCGCGGGTCGCCGAGTCGCGGCGGCAGATCGTCGATCAGTCCTTTCAGGCAGGCTTCGCGGAGCTGGCGAAAGGGGTCTTGCACAATCTGGGGAACGCGATGACGCCGCTCGGCGTACGACTCGCGACGCTTGCCGATCGCCTGCGTGCCAGTCCGCTCGCGGACGTGCAAACGGCCGTCGGTGAAATCAATGCGGGCTGCGCGGACGCCGAGCGCCGCAAGGATCTCGAGGAGTTCATCCGCCTGGGCTGCATAGAGGTCGCCGCGTCGCTAGACGGAGCCCAGGGCGACGTCGAGGTGCTGCAGCGTCAGACCCAGATGATCCAGACGACCCTTGCCGAGCAAATGGGCGCGGCGCGCAACGAACACGTCATGGAGTCCGTGCGGCTGCCCGAACTCGTCGCGCAGTCCCTCGAGATCGTGCCGGACGCGTGCCGCCAGCGCCTGCTGCTGCGCGAGGACGAGTCCTTGCGCAAGGTGGGGGTCGTGCGCGTCGCGCGCACGGTGCTGCGACTCGTCCTGCAGAATCTGATCATCAACGCTGCCGATGCTGTACGCGATGCCGGCCGCGATCGCGGGGTGCTGCACCTGGCCGCGGAAATCGTGCCCGGCGACGAACGCGACGAGCTGCACCTGCGCTGCGTGGACGACGGCGTCGGCATACCGAGGGACGCGCTGACGCGCGTCTTCGAGAAGGGCTATTCGACCAAATCCCCGGACACCAACCAAGGAATCGGTCTGCACTGGTGCGCCAACTCGATCGCATCGCTCGGCGGACGGATGTGGGCGGCGAGCGATGGACCGGGTTCGGGCGCGGCGCTGCATGTGATCTTGCCCCTCGCCGCGCGCCATGCGGGCTCAGCGGCGCTCGGCTAAGGGCCAGGGGTAGAGACATGGATTCGAATGGATCGCCGATACGTGTTCTCGTGGCCGACGACGAGGAGAGCGTCCGCGACGCTTATCGCCAGACGCTGCTGGAGAGCGACGTCAGCCAGGACCTTGCAGCATTCCGCGACCTGCGCGCGCGATTGTTCGGGAGGCCGGCCGGTGACACGGCGGGTCCACCGCCGCAGCTCGCCGTGTCCAGGGTCAAGGCCTTTGAACCGACGTTCTGCGCGAATGCCGAGTCCTCGGTCGCCGCCGTGCGCCAGGGTCTTGCCGAGGGGCGGCCTTTCGCCGTCGTGTTCCTGGACATGCGGATGCCGCCCGGGGCCGACGGAATCTGGGCGGCGGGGCGCATACGAGAGATGGATCCGGCCGTGGAGATCGTGGTCTGCACCGCGTATTCGGACGCCGATCCCGTGCAGATCGGGACGCTCGTGCCACCCGAAGAAAAGATTTCTTATCTGCAGAAGCCCTTCCATCCGCACGAGATCCGCCAGATGACGATCTCGCTCGCGAGCAAGTGGCGCGCCGAGCACCGCATCGTCAAGCTCGCCTACTTCGACACGCTGACTGGTCTGCCGAATCGGGAGCAATCGCGCAACCAACTGCAGACCTCGATCAGCGCCGCCGCGGCGAAACAGGGACAGCTCGCCGTGTTGTATCTGGACCTCGATAACTTCAAACGCGTCAACGACACGCTGGGGCATGCAGTCGGCGACGAATTGCTGTGCGTGGTCGCGGATCGCCTGCGCCGTTCGCTGCTGGCGACCGACATCACGGCCAGCCAGGGTGACCCCCATATCGCCCGATTGGGGGGCGATGAATTCATCGTCATCCTCCCGCAGTTGAGCGGCCAGGTCGAAACCGATGTCGTCGCGAGCCGCTTGATCAGCTGCCTGCAAGCACCCGTCAATCTGTCCATGCATTCGCTCGTGGTGACTCCCAGCATCGGCATCGCCCTCTATCCTGCCGACGGGACGGACGTGGATACGCTCCTGCGCAACGCCGACCTCGCGATGTATTTCGCGAAGCGGGGTGGTCCCGGCAACTTCGCCTATTTCGATGCTTCCATGAATGCCAGGGCGCTGCACCGCTTCACGCTCGAGGGAAAGCTGCGTGGAGCCCTCGAGCGCGGCGAATTCGCGCTGCATTATCAGCCGCAGTTCGAAGTGAGCACCGGTGCCGTGGTCGGGATGGAGGCGCTGCTGCGCTGGACCAACGCCGAGCTGGGTCCGATCTCGCCGGCCGAGTTCATCCCGGTCGCGGAGGAAACCGGACTGATTCTCGAGATCGGCGAGTGGGTGCTGCGTTCGGCCTGTCGACAGGGCAAGGCCTGGGCGGACGAGGGGCTGCCCTCGATCCGCATGGCCGTCAACGTTTCCGGCCAGCAGTTCATGCTCAAGCAGTTCCGCGCCACGGTGGCGAACATCCTCGCCGAGACCGGCATGGAAGCCAAATACCTCGAGCTCGAGATCACCGAGTCCGTGGTCATGCAGGACGAGGCCTGGACCGAACAATCCCTGATCGAACTCAAGGCCCTGGGCGTGTCCCTCGCGATCGACGACTTCGGGACCGGGTATTCGAGCTTCGGACGGCTGCGCCGCTTCGCGGTCGATCGCCTCAAGATCGACCGCTCCTTCGTGACGCGTGTGTTGGAGTGCAGTGACGACCGCGCCATTGCGGCTGCGATCATCGCGATGTCTCGGTCCTTGCGCATCAACGTGACCGCCGAGGGCGTCGAGAACTTCCCCCAGCTGATGTTCCTGCAGGAGCATGCCTGCCAGGAAGCGCAGGGCTTTTTGTTCAGCCGGCCACTACCATCCAACGAGGCGCACAGACTATTATGTCGGGCGGCGCAGAGCGCCGACGCAAGCCGGTCGGAGCGACTGCGCACCCTCATCGGTTGACCTGGGTTGTAGAAGCTTGGCAGACAACGTTCCCCTGCGAGCCGGTTCTTCGGCACGCACCATTCTTTTTGCGAGCTTGATCGGCACGACGATCGAGTTCTTCGATTTCTACATCTACGCGACGGCCGCGGTGCTGGTGTTCCCGAAACTTTTCTTTCCGGAGAGCGATGCGCTGACCGGGACCCTGCAGTCCTTTGCGACGTTCGCCCTCGCCTTCTTCGCGCGACCGATCGGTTCGGCATTGTTCGGGCACTTCGGCGACCGCATCGGACGCAAGGCGACGCTGATCACCGCGCTGCTGACAATGGGCATCTCGACGATCGTGATCGGGCTGCTGCCCACGTATTCTTCGATCGGCGTCAGCGCTGGGGTGTTGCTCGCCGTGTGCCGCCTCGGGCAGGGTCTCGGCTTGGGCGGCGAATGGGGCGGCGCCGTGCTGCTCGCCACCGAGAATGCGCCGCCCGGCAAGGCGGCCTGGTACGGCTGCTTCCCGCAGCTCGGGGCGCCGCTCGGGTTCCTGTGTTCGACCGGCGTGTTCCTGCTCCTCAGTTCCACCTTGCGGGAGGCGCAATTTCTCGCCTGGGGCTGGCGCGTGCCCTTCCTGGCGAGCGCGGCGCTCGTGCTCGTGGGCTTGTATATCCGCCTGCGGCTCGTCGAAACGCCGCAATTCAAGCGCCTGATCGAACGCGGCGAGCGCGTGCGCGTGCCCTTGCTGACCGTGCTGTCCCGGCACGGCCGTTCGCTCGTGCTGGGCACGCTCGCGGCCACGGCGACCTTCCTGGTGTTCTATTTGATGACCGTGTTCACGCTGTTCTGGGCTACAGCCAAACTCGGCTTCTCGCGCAAGGATTTCTTGATCCTGTTGATGATCGGCGTGTTGTTCTTCGGCGCGACGATCCCGATGTCCGCTCTGCTCGCCGATCGGATCGGCGCGCGGCTCATGCTGATCATCGCGAGCCTCGGTCTGTTCGCGCTCGGGTTCGCGTTTCAGCCGATATTCGGCGCCGGCACGGGCGCGTCGGTGCTGGGCTTCCTGGCCCTCGGCCTTGCGCTGACGGGCTTGACGTATGGCCCGCTCGGCACCTGCCTTGCCGAGCTGTTCCCGACCTCGGTGCGCTACACCGGTGCGTCCTTGACGTTCAATTTCGCGGGCATCGTCGGAGCCGCCTTGTCACCGCGGATCGCGGCGACCCTTGCGACCGAGTACGGTCTTCCGGCCGTCGGCTGGTATCTGTCCGGCGCCGCGGCGATCTCCTTGATCGCGCTCGTGGTGCTCGGTCGGCAGTCGGCGACGCACCATCCCCACGATCCCGTCACGACTTGAGGGCAGCCGGCACGGTCCCGTTCGGGCTGCCGAGCCCCGTGCACGCATCCCAGCCGACGCGCGCCGCGAAACCACCGTTATTGCCGGTGACGATGTCGCGCAGACCTTGCGGATTCTCATAGAGTCTGGGATTGAGATAGCCCGCGGGGGCGCCGTTGATTTGATTGATGCGCGCGATCAGCGCGGCCCAGAGCGGCGCCACGGCGCTGGTCCCGCCGATGACCGTCTCGGTCCCGTCGATGCGCACGGTGTAGCCGGTCTCAGGATCCGCGTCGCCGGCGACATCCGGCACCCCGCGCATGGCGAGCGGCCGGACGGTACCGCCGGTCTTCTGTGCGGACAGGCCGGTTTGCCAGCTCGGGGTGGCGAAGAAGCGGCTGATGCCGCCGCCCGTCGCGCCGCCGGCGGCGCCGTCGTTCCAGACCGTCTCGCTGCTGATTCCGGTCTTGCCCGCGCGCAAGCTCGTCCCCCCGCAGGCCAGGGCATGGGGACTGGAGGCGGGGAAGTCGACATGGTCGCCGCCGCCGGTGACCCCATCGCTCGAGCCGCCGTCGCCCGCGGCGACACAGACGGTGATGCCCAGCGTGGCAGCCGCTTGGAAAGCCGAGTCCATGGCGGTGAGTGCCTGGCTCGTCCAGGTCGACTCCGCGCCGCCCCAGCTGATCGAGAGCACCGTCGGGCGGTTGGTCGTGTCGTGGATCGCCGTGGTTACCGCATCGAGAAAGCCGGCATCGGTATTCGGCGCGAAGTAAGCCACCACGTGCGCGGCCGGCGCGATCGCCCCGACGACCTCGATGTCGAGCATGACCTCGCCGTCCGGACCGTCGGCGCTACCGGTCGGCGCATTTTGCGCTCCGTCGACCGAGACCGCGGAGACCTGGACTGAGCCGACCCCGAGCCCCGTGAAATAGGTTTGCAAATCGGTCGGGCGAAAGCCGCCGCCCAACTCGATCAGCGCCACGCACTCGCCCTTGCCGGTGGCGGCCGGGTAGTCGTAGAGGGCGGCGACTTGCAGCGGCGTGTAAGAAGTGGCCGCCGCCGCCGGCTTGCCGAGTCGGAAGTGCGGGTGCGCCTGCGGGCGGTTGTCCAGCCCCAGGACCGCTTCGATGATGCCGGCCAGTTCCGCGGGGATCTGGATCGAGCCGCTGCGGCCGCGATAGTCGCCGCGCGCGTGCGCGTAACGCATCAGCTGCACGCCGAAAGCGGATTCGAACTGAGCGACCGTGCCCGCGAGTCGGACCGTGCGTCGATCGGCGTGCTCCGCGATCACCGCGAGGCCCTCACTGCCCGCGAAGCTGCGGACTGCCGCGAGATCGGCATCGGCCGCGCCATGGGCGCGCGCAAATTCCGCGCGGCTCAGGTGCGCGCCGGGACCGCGTCCGCCGGCGAGCGCCGCGACGCGCGCGGCGAAGGCGGCGGCGCCGCTGCGGCGCACGAGCACACTGATCTCGAAGCGTTCGTCGGGCGGCATGGGCCCGAGGAGTCGCGCACCCGCTGCAGGGTGGCGTTCACTGCCGGGAAGCAGAACCTGTGGCATGGGGCGCTCCTGGGTCATGGGCAGGCCGGGAACATATTATAGGGTGTTATGTTGAATGCGGCCTCAATGCCGGGGCGTTTGCATGACGCCGAACAACGCGCCCGTCGGGTCGGCAAGAATCGCCGTCAGTGCGCCCTGACTGTCCGCCTGGGATTCGACGATCACGCGCCCGCCGAGGGTGAGCGCGCGGGCCACCGTGTCCGCAACATCAGCACTGCGCAAGAAACCGACCCAGGCGCCCACCTGCGGCCAGGACGCATTGGGAAGGGGGTTGATGCTGAAGCGCGCGCGATCGCCGGTGCCGAGCAGGATGCGTTCGAATCCGGGCTGCGCCGGAACGCCCAGGATCCGGTAGCCCAGCGCCTGCTGAAAAAAGACGGCGTTCGCAGCCGGATCGCGCGCGAACAGCGAGTCCCAAGTCCAGGCGCCGGTCGCTGCCTCGCCCTCGCCGGGATCGCCGCTCGAAGAGTTCTCGAGAGCGAGCGTGAGGCCGTCGGGATCGCTGATCAGTGCCTGCCGGCCGCGCTCCGGCTGATCCTGCGGGTCGGCGAGCACGTGCCCCGCGTATCGGCGGGCGAGGCTCACGGCCGCATCGACATCGCCGGCGGATATGAGCGGAATCCATCGCGAGGGCTCTTCCTCATCTTCGTGGACGGAGCGCTGCAACATGCCGGCGATCGGCCGGCCGGCGTCGACCGCGACGACATAGAGGTTGGCGGTGGTCCGATACTCGCGAATCTGCCAGCCGAACAGCGCCTTGTAAAAGGCCTCGGCGCGGGCCAGGTCGGTGGTTTCGAGGTCATGCCAGATGACCTGGCCGGGGTGGTGTTCGCCGCTGGCCGGGGTCGTGATCGGCGGCAGATCGAAGCCAGCCTGCGCGAACGCCGGCAGATCCTGGTTAGCTTGCGCCAACGCCGGGGCTGCGCAACAGAAGAGCAGGGCGAGCCGCAGCCCCCCGTGCGACCGCGGCTTTTGGCGCAATGCGTACATCCCCCGATCGTCGCGCGTCCGCTTTGGGGTGGTCTGTACGCTAGCCCACGGATGCGCCGCGATCAGGCGGCTCGTTCGCGATCAGGCGAGCTGATCGAGGAGTTGTTCGATGCGCTGAAAGAGCTTCTCCTCGGTGCGCGCGTCATGCGCGAATCGCAGCTTCAGCGACCCCTCGAGACGGAACTCCTTGGGACGGCCCTGAATCAGCTTCAGCACGCGCTTCGGGTCGATCGAGTTCTCGGCGTCGAAGACGAGATAGCCGCTTGCCGCGCCCGCGTCGATCTTGCGGATCCTGAGCTGCCCGGCGCGCAGTTTGAGTCCCGTGACGCGCATGAGGGTCTGTGCGTACGGCGGCATGGGTCCGAAGCGGTCGATCATCTCGACTTTGAGATCGTCGAGTTCCGAGCGCGATTGGGTGCTCGCGATGCGTTTGTAGAGCACGAGACGCAGGTGCACGTCGGGAACGTAGTCCTCGGGTATCAGGGCCGGAAGATGCAGTTCGACCTCCGGGCCCGCGTCGAGCGGGCGCTCGAGATCGGGCTGCTTGCCGGATTTCAAGGCCGTCACCGCGCGTTCGAGCAGTTCCATGTACAGGTTGAAACCGATCTCGTGAATCTGCCCGCTCTGTTCGTCGCCGAGCAATTCACCGGCGCCGCGAATCTCGAGGTCGTGCGTCGCCAACGTGAAGCCCGCGCCGAGTTCCTCGAGCGATTCGAGCGCTTCCAGGCGCTTCACGGCATCGGCGGTCATGGCTTTGCGCGGCGGCGTGATCAGGTAAGCATAGGCGCGGTGGTGCGAGCGGCCGACGCGACCGCGCAGCTGGTGGATCTGCGCGAGCCCGAACCGGTCGGCCCGGTCGATGATGATGGTGTTGGCCGTGGGCACGTCGATGCCGCTTTCGATGATCGTCGTGCACACGAGCACGTTGAAACGCCGATGATAGAAATCGAGCATGAGCTGCTCGAGTTCCCGTTCGCGCATCTGGCCGTGGCCGACGGCGACGTTCGCCTCGGGCACGAGTTCACGGATCGCCTGCGCGGTCTTCTCGATGGTTTCGATGGTGTTGTGGACGAAGTAAATCTGGCCGCCCCGGCGTATTTCGCGCAAAAATGCTTCGCGCACCACCGTCTCGTTCCACTCGAGTACGAAGGTCTTGACCGCGAGCCGCTCGGCCGGCGGCGTCGTGATCAGCGACAGGTCGCGAAGCCCCCCCATGGCCATGTTGAGCGTGCGCGGAATCGGTGTCGCGGTGAGCGTCAGCACGTCGACCTCGGCGCGCAGGGCCTTCAAGCGCTCCTTGTCGCGCACACCGAAGCGATGCTCTTCGTCGATCACGACCAATCCTAAGTCCTTGAAGCGGACCTTGCCCTGCAGCAGGCGCTGGGTCGCGACCACCACGTCGACGCTGCCGGCCGCGACGCCCTCGAGCACGCCCGCGGCCTCCTTGTTCGTGCGGAAGCGCGACAGACTCTCGATGCGCACCGGCCAGTCGGCGAAGCGGTCCGTGAAGGTCGTGTAGTGCTGCTGAGCCAACAGGGTCGTCGGCACGAGCACGGCCACCTGTTTGCCGGCCTGCACGGCCACGAACGCGGCGCGCAGCGCCACCTCGGTCTTGCCGAAGCCGACGTCGCCGCAGATGACGCGATCCATGGGTTTGTCGGAGCGCAGGTCGGCGATGACTTGATCGATGGCCGTGGCTTGATCGGCGGTCTCCTCGAATGGAAAGCCGCTCTGGAAAGCGCGGTACTCCGCCTCGCCCGAGACGATGCGCGTGCCCTGGCGCGCGGCGCGGCGCGAATACAGGTCCAGCAGTTCCGCGGCGACGTCGCGAATGCGCTGCGCCGCCTTGCGACGCGCCTTCTGCCATTGATCCCCGCCGAGCTTGTGCAGCGGCGCCGTCTCGGCGGGCGCCCCGGTGTAACGGGACACCAGATGCAGCGCCTGCACGGGCACGTAGAGCTTGTCGCCGTCCGCATACTCCAGAACGAGGAACTCGCTGGTCTGGCCCGCCACGTCCATGGTCTGCAGGCCGACGTAGCGTCCGACGCCGTAGGTCTCGTGCACGACCGGTGCGCCGATGCGCAGATCCGAGAGCTCCTTGAGTATCTTGGCCGGGTCGCGCTCCGCATGCCGTCGCCGCCGCTCCTGGCGGGCGCGGTCGCCGAACAGCTGCGCCTCGGTGAGCATTTCCAGCGGCGGTGCGGCCAGCGCCAGGCCGTTGACCACCGGCGAGACCGTGATGCCGAGCCTGGCATCGCTCGCCACGAAGCTCGCGAAACTGTCGAACACGTCGGGTCGCAGACTGCGCGCCCGCAGCAGATCCATGAGCAGCTCACGCCGACCCGCCGACTCGGCGGCGAGCAGCACGCGGGCCGGGCTCGCCTCCAGGTGGGCGACCAGCGCCGCGGCCGGTTGCTCGGCGCGGGCATCGATGCGCACCGTCGGCGGCGCGGTGGTGGCGAAGTTGCGCAAGCTGCCCCCCGTTTCCGGCGGCCATTCGAACTGATGCAATTGCACGCGCGGCCAGACCGCGAGCTGCTCGGCCAATTCCGCGGGCGGCAGGAACAGTTCCGCCGGATCCAGGATGGGGCGATGGCGGTCGTGGCGCAGCTGTTCGTGGCGGTCGACGATCCCCTGCCAGAGGGCCCCGATCGAGTCGCTCGCGTCGTTCACGTCGACGAGGATCGCGCCCGGCGGCAAATACTCGAACAGATGCGACGTACGCTCGAAAAACAACGGTAGAAAGTATTCGATGCCGCCCGAGGCGATTCCCTGACTCACGTCGCGATAGACGGCGTGATCGGACAGATCGCCCGGGAAGCGCAGACGGTAGCGCCGCCGGAACTCGCGGACCGCATCGGCATTGAGCGGCGTCTCACGCGCAGGCAGCAGCTCGATGCGCTCCAGTTTGTCGCCGGAACGCTGTGTATCGGGATCGAAGTGACGGATGCTGTCGACGTCGCGGTCGAGCATGTCGATGCGGTAGGGACTATCCGAGCCCATCGGAAAGACGTCGATCAGCGAGCCACGCACCGCGAACTCGCCATGGGCGACGACCTGCGTGACGGCCGCGTAACCCGCCGCCTGCAATTGCGCGCGCAAGGCGTCGAGGTCGAGCGCCTCGCCGACGTGCACTTTGAGCGAATAGGCTTCGATGTAACTGCGCGGCGCCAGACGCTGCAGCAAGGTATCGACCGCGACGATCCAGATGCCGGCGCGCGCGCGCGGCAGTTCGGAGAGCGTGGCGAGACGCGCCGAGGCGATGTCCGGATGCGCGGAAAAGCTGTCGTAGGGCAGCGTCTCCAGATCGGGGAAGACCCGCACCGACAAGCGCCGTTCCGCGAACAGCCGGATCTCGTCGCTGAGGGTTTCCGCCTCGCGCGACGTCGGCGCGAGCACGATCAGCGGGCCGCTGGCCTGCGCCGCGGCTTCCGCGATCGCGAGGGAGGGTGCGGCGCCATAGAGCTTGCCCCAACGGACGAGGGGCGAATCTAGGCTGGGCAGAGGCGGTGAGAGAAGAGCCACGGGTTCCAAAAAAAAGTGCCCACCGGAACCTTGGGAGTCGCGGTGGGCTGGTATCTATCGGCGCGGATGTTACGTGAAGGGTGCTTTACCCTGCAACCACGCTGTGAATAACGTGATCGTTTTCGAAGTAAACGATGAATCCGGGGTATTCCCAACGCGAGATCGGTGGCTTGCCGACCGGCGGTATCTTGCTGACTGGTGCGCCGAACTGCTGCGAAACCTGGCTCATCGTCATGCCGCGGCCCGGCGTCGTGACACCGGAGTCCTTGACGGCGATGCCGCCGTTGTCGGTCGGCACGGTTTCCGCGGCGGCCACGCCGCCCAGCCCCAAGCTCATCAGAGCGGCCAGGATCAGGGTTTGCTGGTGCATTGCTCACCTCACGCAGATTGCCTAAACGATGGCCGATTGTAGCATCGCTCTCCAGGCCCAAGACTTGACTGAATTAACACTCTGATTGCATTGATTTTTCCGCAAACGGGCGCCGTGTGGTTTAATCGCGCCGCATGTTTCAGCCCATTCCGGTGTTCGTGGGCCTGCGATATTCGTTGGCCCGCGAGCATGGCTTCTTCGTGTCCTTCATCACCTGGGTGTCTTTGCTCGGCGTTGCGGTGGGCGTATGGGCGCTGATTACGGTGCTCTCGATCATGAACGGCTTCGAGACCGACTTGCGGACGAGGCTGCTCAGCGTCTCCGCCGACGCGATCGTGGTGACTCCGGAGGGAGACGCGATCGCCGACGGTGCGCGGCTCCTGGCCGAGCTCCAGGGTTCGCCGGGGCTGGTCGGGGCCGCTCCCTATCTCGACACCGACGCGATGATCAGCCGCACGCCCGAGATGAGCGGTTCGGTCGTGCGCGGCGTGGATCCCGCACTGGAACCGCGGGTGTCGGGCATCGCCGATTCCCTGCACGGCGGCAAGCTCGAGGACCTGCAACCCGGCAGTGACCGCATCATTCTCGGCCAGATCCTCGCCTATCAGTTACAGGCGGTCGTGGGCGACACGGTGACCGTGATGATCCCGAGCGGCGGGGACGCCACGGCCGGCGGCCCCACCGAACTCGTGCCGCGGCTGCGCCAGTTCCAAGTCGTCGGGATCTTCGACGCTGGCGTCCAGGAACAGGACAGTGCGCTCGCGCTCGTCAATCTCGCCGATGCCGAGAACCTGCGCGGCTTGCGCGGACCGACCGGGATACGCCTCAAGTTCGACGACGTGCTGAATGCCCCGACGCTCTCGCGGGACATCGCCTCGCGCCTGCCCAAAGGTTTCGAGGTCCGCGACTGGACCCAGGAAAATGCCGCCTATTTTCGCGCGATCAAGATCGAGAAATCGATGACCGGGCTGCTGCTCATGTTGATCGTTGCCGTCGCCGTGTTCAACATCGTCGCCACACTGGTCATGGTGGTCAACGACAAGCGCACCGATATCGCGATCCTGCGCACGCTGGGCTTGAGTCCGCGCGGCGTGCTTGTCGTGTTCCTCACGCAAGGTCTGATCATCGGCTGGATCGGCACGGCCGTGGGTGTCGGGCTGGGCGTCGCGACCGCGCTCAAGGTCGACGTGATCGTGCCGTTCATCGAGCACCTGTTCCACTTTCATATCATGGATCCGGACGTCTATTACGTTGAAGGCATACCGAGCGAGATGCATCCCCACGACGTGATCCTGATCGGCGTTGCCGCGCTCTGCCTCACGTTCGTCGCGACGATCTATCCTGCCCTGCGCGCCTTCAAGACCGCGCCGGCCGAAGCCTTACGGTACGACTGATGGGCACCTGGTACGAAGGTTTCGTAGGACTTCGCTATCTGCGGCCGGCGCCGCGCCGCGGCTTCGTCTCGCTGATCGCCGGTATCGCGATAGCGGGATTGGCGCTCGGGGTCGCGGTCCTGATCGTCGTTCTGTCGGTCATGAACGGTTTCGAAGAGGTGCTACGCACCCGCATACTGAGCCTCACCGGCCACGCGACGATCGAGGGGCTCGAGGGCCGGATTCCGGACTGGCGTCCCGATCTCGTCAAGCTCGACGCCTTTCCCGGCATCATCGCCGCCGCTCCCTACATCGAGGATAAAGGCATGCTCGTGCACGGCGCGAAATCGGCCGGCATCCTGCTGCGCGGCATCGTCCCTGCCGAGGAGCAACGCGTCGTGGATCTTGCCCCGCACTTGTTGAGCGGCAGCCTCGATGACCTCGGCCCCGGCTCCTATCGCATCATTCTCGGCAGCGCGCTCGCACAGAGTCTCGGCGCGCGCGTGGGTGATCGCGTGGTCCTCCTGGTCGCGCAGGGCAACGTCACGCCCGTCGGGATCCTGCCGCGCATGCGCGCCTTCCAGGTCGTCGGCATTCTGTCGGTCGGGATGTACGACTACGATCGGCGCGTCGCGATCGTCGCGATGGCCGATGCCGCCAAAGTGTTGCAGATGGGCGACGACATCTCCGGCCTGCGCCTCAATCTCACCGACATGTATGCCGCGCCCCGCCTCGTGCGCGCGGCGGCGATTGCCCTGGGCGGTGGTTTCAACATCGAGGACTGGACCGGCAAGCACGCGAATTTCTTCAAGTCGATCGAGATCACGAAGCGGATCCTGTTCGTGATCCTGTCGCTCGTCGTGGCGGTCGCCGCCTTCAACATCGTTTCGACCATGGTCATGGTGGTGAAGGACAAACGCCGCGATATCGCGATCCTGCGCACCTACGGAGCCTCACCGCGCAGCATTTTGCAGATCTTCGTGATCCAGGGCAGTCTGATCGGGCTGCTCGGCATCGTCATCGGCGTAGGGCTCGGGGTCAGCATCGCGGTGAACCTGCAACAGCTCGTCCACGGTTTGGAACGGCTCGTGGGCTTCCAGTTCTTGGATGCGCGGGTGTATTTCATGAGCGACCTGCCCGCGCACGTGCATCTCGCCGATGTCCTGCAGATCTGCGGCATCGCGTTCGTGCTCGCCTGCTTGTCGACGCTCTATCCCGCCTGGCGCGCGGCGCGCCTGCTGCCCGCCGAGTCGCTGCGCACCGAATGAATCCAAGACACGCGAACCAGGAGAGCCCATTACGATGACGACAGAGAAGGACATGGTGCTCGAGGGCGAGGGACTCGTGAAGGAGTTCGTCCAGGGCGCGACCCAGCTGCAGGTGCTCGCCGGCGCCGCAATCCGCGTCCGCGCGGGCGAGCGAATCGCGATCGTCGGTGCCTCGGGTTCGGGCAAGACGACGCTGCTGCAGGTGCTCGGCGGACTCGACCTGCCGACACGCGGGACGGTGCGCATCGCCGGGTCCGCGATGAACGAACTGGACGACACCGAGCGCGGCATGTTGCGCAACCGTGCGGTCGGCTTCGTGTATCAGTTCCACCACTTGCTGCCCGAGTTCTCCGCGCTCGAGAACGTGGCGATGCCGCTGCTCGTGCGGCGCATGCCGCCCCGGCTCGCGCGCAACGAGGCCGCCGCGATCCTCGCGCGCGTCGGTCTTGCGCAACGCCTGGAGCATCGACCGGCGCAGCTCTCGGGCGGCGAGCGCCAGAGAGCGGCGGTGGCGCGTGCGCTCGTGACGCGGCCGCAGTTGGTGCTCGCCGATGAGCCCACCGGCAATCTCGACGGCGCCAATGCCGCGCAGGTGTTCGAACTGATGCTCGAGCTCAATCGGGAGCTCGGCACCAGTCTCGTGATCGTCACGCACGACGAGCGCCTGGCGGCGCGCCTTGATCGTACGCTGACGCTGGTCGACGGATTATTGGTGGAGCGGGCTGCGGCGGCAGCGGTTGCGACGCCGCCGTAGCAGAACCATGACGCGGGCGCGCCAGAGGCCCTGCGCGAGCACATAACCGACCGCCGCCGAAGCGGCGCCCAGGAACAGCGCCCCGAGCAGCAGGGGCCCCCAGAGCTGGGCGAGGATACGGCCCATGTTGTGGTGATCGACATGACGGATCACGGGCATCAGGTCCCGTCCCATCAACAGGGCCCCGACCCAGATGGAACCGACGACCTGGGGCAGCCAGGTGAACGGATTGCTGACGAAGACGGTGGCGAACAGCACGGGTAAATTCAGGCCGAACAGCACGCCGATGACGGAGCAGACGATCAGATGCAGCGGAAAGGGCGGCGTCGGCGGAATGAACGCGATGAACAATCCTAAGGCAAAGGCGCGCGTCACACTGCTGCGATGGAAGTTCCAGCACACCGGCTTCAGGACGAAGGCCATGAACGGCTTGAGAAACCAGATTCTCTCGAGCGCGTCTTGGTCCGGAGTGATGCGTTTTAGCCAGTGTTGCATGGATTTCTCGAATCCCGCCTATGGTATGCCTGTGCATGCCGGTGGGATAGCCCCGGAAGTGCGCTCCCGTTGACGGTCAAGTATCATGCCCGAATACCTCGAATAGAAGGAACGACGACTCAAATGTGGGAGATCATCCGCGCGGGCGGCGGGTTCATGTGGCCTATCATCATTTGCTCGGTTGCCGCCGTGGCCATCGTGCTGGAGCGTCTCTGGGCCCTGCAGAGCAACCGCGTCATTCCGCGCGACCTCGGCCAGAAGGTCTGGAATTGGATCGAGGCCGACCAGCTCAACGACAAGCTGATCACGGCCCTTCAGCAGAATTCGCCGCTCGGCCAGTTGCTCGCGATCGGCATCGCCAATCGCGACAGACCCCGGGCCCTGATGGTGGAGAGACTGCAGGACGGTGGCCGGCACGTTGTTCACGATTTGGAGCGCTTCATGAACACGCTCGGCACTATCGCTGCGGTATCTCCGCTGCTGGGTCTCCTGGGCACGGTCGCCGGCATCATCCACGCCTTCAATGCGATCACGGCCAACGGCATCGGTGATCCGCGCGTTCTGTCGGGCGGAATCGGCGAAGCCTTGATCACCACGGCGGCGGGCTTGTCGGTCGCGATCCCGTCCTTGATTGCCTACCGCTTTCTGCGCGGCAAGGTCGAGCGCCTCGTGATCCGCATGGAAAAAGAGGCCATGCGGCTCGTCGACGCCCTCGATGAGCGGACGCGGTTGCTCGAGAGCACCGACGCTTGAATCTCCAGCCGCGACGCCGCGAGGATCCGGAGATCAACCTGATCTCCCTGATCGACGTATTGCTCGTGCTGCTGATCTTTTTCATGGTCTCGACGACCTTCAATCAGGAAGGCCGCGTCAAAGTGGAGTTGCCGCAGTCCAGCGACACGCCCATCCCGAATCCGACGCACGAGCCCCTGGTGATCACGGTGACCGCCGAGGGCGTGTACCGCGTCAACGAGCGTACCCTCATCAACGCGAGTCCCGATACCCTGCGCGCCGCGCTGCTCAAGGAAGCCGGCACGGATCGCGGTCCGATCACGATACGCGCCGACGGCCGGGCCACGCATCAATCGGTGGTCACGGCCATGGACGTCGCCGGCAAACTGGGTTTTTCTCAGCTGAACATCGCGACGGTGCACGACGAGACGACTCCTTGAGCGAGCGGCGCCCGTGAGCGAGGGCCGAAAATCCTGGGAGATCTACAAGCGGCTGGTCCGTTACGCGCGCCCCTATGCCGGCGTTTATTTCATCGGCGTGCTCGGCATGGTGCTGTTCTCGGCGAGCGAGGCCTCGTTCTTCCTGTTCGTCAAGTACGCATTCAATGCCGATTTCATCGCCGCGAACCCGTACACGGTTTGGCTCGTTCCGTTGATCGTCGTCGTCGTGTTCGCGCTGCGCGGCGTCGGTGACTTCGTCGGCAATTACTTCCCGAGTTACGTCGGCCGCCAGGTCATCAAGGGGCTGCGGCGCGACGTGTTCGCCCATTATCTGCGTCTGCCGACCGCCTATCTCGACGCCGAGAAATCCGGTCATCTGCTGTCCAAGCTGACGTTCAACGTCGAGATGGTCGCCAACGCGGCCACCGTCGCCTCGATCGCCCTCGTCAAGGAGCCGATCACGATCGCGTTCATGATCGCGGGACTGTTCTATTTGAACTGGCGGCTCGCGCTGTTTTGCATCGCCGTCGGTCCCCTGATCGGCTGGCTCATGCAAACGATCAACCGCAGTTTCCGACGCTACAGCGCGCGCATCCAGAACTCGATGGGCGACATCACGCGGGTCGCCAAGGAGGCGATCGACGCGCATCGCTTGATCAAGATCTTCAATGCCGAGGAGCATCAGGACGCGCGCTTCGAGCAGGCCAATGAGCAGAATCGCGCCTCGAACATGAAGCTCGCGCGGGCGCAGTCGATCAGCAATCCGATCATTCAATTCATCGCCTCGCTGGCGCTCGCCGGGGTGCTCTGGTTTGCGATCGGCCAGATCCTCCAACACCGCATGGCGTTCGCGGATTTCCTCGCATTCCTGACGGCGGCGCTCGGCGTGCCCGCGCCCTTGCGGCGTCTGGTCAACGTGACTGGGCCCTTGCAACAGGGCATCACGGCGGGCGAGAGCGTGTTCGAGCTTCTGGACCAGCCGGGCGAGGGCGGGGGTGGGACGATCGCGATCCGACGGGCGAGGGGCGAGATCGAATTCCGCAACGTTTCCTTCGAGTATGCCGCCGACAAGGGGAACGTCCTGCACGGCGTGAGCTTTCATGCGCGCCCGGGCGAGACCGTGGCTTTCGTCGGCCCTTCAGGCAGCGGCAAGACCACGCTCGTGAGCCTGGTGCCGCGCTTTTACGACGTCCACCAGGGCGCGATTCTGCTCGACGGCATCGACGTGCGGGACTACCGGCTCGCAGACCTGCGCAACCAGATCAGCCTGGTGAGTCAGGATGTCGTGCTGTTCAACGACACGATCCGCAACAACATCGCGTTCAATGCGACGACCAAGACCGACGCCGAGGTCGAAGCGGCGGCGCGCGCCGCCAACGTCATGGAGTTCGTCGCGCAGCAGCCGCTCGGCTTCGACACCCCGCTGTCCGATCGCGGCAGCAATCTCTCGGGTGGCCAGCGCCAGCGCCTGTCGATTGCCCGGGCCCTGCTCAAGGATGCACCGGTGCTGATCCTCGACGAGGCGACCGCGGCGCTCGACAACGAGTCGGAGCGCCGCGTGCAGACGGAACTGGCGTTGCTGATGAGGGGGCGCACGACGCTCGTGATCGCCCACCGTCTCTCGACGATCGAGAGCGCCGACCGCATCATCGTGCTCGCGCACGGACGCATCGCCGAGAGCGGGACGCACCGGGAATTGCTCGCGCAGGGGGGGCTCTACGCCTCCTTGCACGGCATGAAGTTCAGCGCCTGATCGGCGTAGCGGCGATCGCGTGCGCACCGAGGCCTGGCTTAACCGCATCTGGTACGAGGGCAGCCCGCCGCCCTGGTGGCTGCGCTCGCTGTCAGGCGTTTATGCCGCCGTGACGGCTGTTCGTCGCGATCTCTATCGCAGCGGCCTGCGGCGTTCCACGCGCATCGAGATCCCCGTGATCGTGGTCGGCAATCTGAGCGTCGGCGGGACCGGGAAGACACCCTTGGTGCTGTGGCTGGTCCAGCAACTCAAGGTCCGAGGTCTGCGCCCAGGGATCGTGACACGCGGTTTCGGGGGCCGTGCAGGGCCGCCACGACTGCTCCAGCCCGACGCGGATGCCGCCGAGGCGGGCGACGAACCCGTGTTGCTGATGCGCCGCAGCGGGGTGCCCGTGGCCGTCGGCCGCGATCGGCCTGCCGCCGCGGCCTTGCTGTTCCGGGCGGGTTGTGACCTGATCGTCAGCGATGATGGACTGCAGCATTACGCGCTGGAACGCGATTGCGAAATCGTCGTCATCGACGGCCTGCGTCGCTTGGGCAATGGGCGGTTGCTGCCCGCGGGTCCCTTGCGCGAGGCACCGCAACGCCTGCGCGGTATCGATGCCCTGGTCATCAACGGCGGCGACGTGGCCGCCGTGACCGGCGCCGCTGCCTTCGAGCACACGTTCGCGATGGCGCTGGCAGCGAGTTCGGCCGTGGCTTTGGTCGGCGGCGCGATCCGGCCGCTCTCCGCTTTTCGCGGCGCCCCGGTGCATGCCGTAGCGGGCATCGGCAACCCGCGAAGGTTCTTCGCGACGCTGCGCCAGGCGGGTCTCGAACTCATCGAACACGCCCTGGCCGATCATGCGCGCATCGGCGCCGCGGATATTCGCTACCCCGACTCAAATCCCGTGCTGATGACCGAGAAGGATGCCGTAAAATGCGCCCAACTGGCGGATGAACGGCACTGGTACGTGCCGGTCGACGCCCGTTTCGAGCCGCAGGCGCAGGACGCCCTGCTGCAGATGGTCCTGCGACGAACGGGGCTGACAACGGCGACCGATGGGGAGGTTCAGCGTGGATAAACGGTTATTGGAATTGCTCGTCTGCCCGATCTGCAAGGCGCCGTTGCGCACCGCCGGCACGGGCGCGTCGCTCGAGCTCGTCTGCCGTGCCGATCGGCTCGCCTACCCGGTCCGGGAGGGCATCCCCCTGATGCTGCCGGACGAAGCGCGCGTGCTCGGCAGCGACGATCCACTGCTGGTGCGCTGAACCCCAAGGAGTCGCCTGCTTGTTTCACGTCGTCATCCCGGCGCGCCATGCCGCCTCGCGTCTGCCGGGCAAGCCGCTGGTGCTCATTGCCAATCGACCCGTGATCCAGTGGGTCTGGGAGCGCTGCGTCGCGAGCGGCGCCGCGGGCGTCGTGATTGCCACCGACGATGAGCGGGTGCGCACGGCCGCGGCCGGATTCGGCGCCGATTGCGTGATGACCGACCCCGGGCATGCCTCGGGCACGGACCGGGTTGCCGAGGTCGTGCGGGCGCGCTCCTGGGGTGCCGACGAGATCGTCGTCAACGTCCAGGGCGACGAGCCCCTGATCGACCCGCGACTGATTGCGAGCGTCGCGACGGCACTCGCCGATCGTCCTGAAATCGACATGGCGACCGCGGTCGCTCCCGTGCAGAGCTTGGCGGAATTTCTCGATCCGAATTGCGTCAAGGCCTTGCGCGCGGAGGATGGGCGGGCGCTCTATTTCAGCCGCGCGCCGGTCCCGTGGCCCCGCGATGCCTTGTCTGAGGGCGAGCCGGCAAGCTGCGAGGGTGCCTGGCGCCACATCGGTATCTATGCGTTCCGCGTGCACAGCCTCCTGCGCTTTGCCGCCTGGGCGCCGACGCCCCTCGAGATGACCGAAAAGCTCGAACAACTGCGCGCCTTGGAGCGCGGCATGGGCATCTATCTCGTGACGCTCGCGGCTGCGCCGCCACCCGGTATCGACACGCCGGCGGATCTGGAGCGCGTGCGGGCGCTGATGAGTTTGCAGGCGTAGCATCCGCCCGAGATTCGCCAGCTCCCCCGGGTCGCGAGGGTGTGGGGACGCGGTGCTGCACCGCGCTCCCTCTGTTAGGACGTATACTCAGCCTCTGTTGCTTACCTTCATGGGAGTTCAAACCGATGCGCAAACCTTTATCTGCTCTGATCGTGTGCACTGCGGTCCTCAGTTTACCGGGCCTCGTCCAGGCCAAGGGCTGTGTGAAGGGGGCGGCCGTGGGCGCGGTAGCCGGCCATGTGGCGGGTCATCATGCGGTTGCCGGCGCTGCCGTCGGCTGCGTGGTCGGACACCACCGGGCCAAGGTCAAGGACCGCGAGGCCAAAGAACAGGCCGCCGCCGCTCAGCACCCGGGGCCTGCGCCCGCCCACCAATAACTGAGCCGGGCCGACATCAAGCCAACAGGCTGCGATTGCGCCTCGTCTAGAACTTTCCGTAGGTAAGATAGGCCTCGGTGGGGGAGACGCCCGAGAGAATCGCTTTGCGCACCAAGTTTTCGGTGTTCATGACGCGTTCCACCTCTTCCAGAACCTCGGTGACGAGGGCGCCCGGAACGACCACGGCGCCATCACGATCCGCGACGAGATAGTCTCCGGGGCTGATCGGGACGTTGCCGATCTTGATCGGCTCCTCGTAGGCTTCGGGCAGCCACGCGCCGACGACGTCGAGCGGCGTCAGAAAACGCGAGAACACCGGAAATCCAATGCGCCGGATGAAGTTGGCGTCCCGACAGCCGCCGTCCGTCAGGTAGCCGGCCACGCCCCGCAGGTGCAGGGTCTCCGCGGACAGTTCGCCCATGAGTGCGCAGTCCGCTTGGCCACCCTCGCACACGACTACATGTCCCTTCGGGGCCCTGTCCAGGAATCCAGTCCACGCGAGCAAAGTCTCGTGGGCATCGGCACCGAGCGCCTGATGCCCGCGCATCGTGAATATGGGCCCCACCATTTTGCGGTCACGGTCAAGCGCGACGATGTCGCTCGGCAGCACGCAGTTGCGGTGCCCCTTGGCCCGCAGTACATCGAATACGGCTCCTGTGTAAGCGGCGGCGTAACGCTCGGCAAGGCTCAAACTCGATGACATAATCCTCTTCCTTCAAATGGACGGAGCGATAGGGGAATCCGGTGCTTCGCGAGTCTATTTTTATATTTGACAAATAATTTCATATTTGATGAAGTGGGTCAATAGAAGAGGCAGCCCAATGTCCGTGCAAATCGAGCGTCAGAAGCGGCAGTCCGGCTTTCACTCGCGGTGATCGATTCCCACCATCATTTGTGGCGGATCGGTCAAAACGGCTGCGTTTGGCCCGGCGCCGATCTCGTGGAGCTTCATCGGGATTTCGAGACGCAGGAGTTGATCGAACTGGCGACGCCCTGCGGCGTGAGCGGGACGATCCTGGTGCAATCGCAGCCCTGCGACGCCGATACCGATTACCTGCTCACCGAGGCCGAACGGGCTCCCTCGATCTTGGGTGTCGTCGGCTGGGTCGATCTGCTCTCACGCGACGCGCCGACGCGGATCGACTCACTCGCCCGCCGACCGAAAATGCGGGGATTGAGGCCGATGTTGCAGGGGCTGCCGGACGGGTGGCTTCTGGATCCGCGTCTCGATTCGGCAATCCACGCCATGGAGGCGAACGACCTGCGCTTCGATGCCCTGGTGTACACGCGCCATCTGCCCGACCTGCTGCGATTTGCCGAGCGCCATCCCCAGTTGGGAATCGTGATCGATCACGCCGCCAAGCCGCCACTCGCCTCGGGCAATGTGGAGGAGTGGCGGAGCTTGATCGAAAAGTGTTCCCAATTGCCCCAGCTGTCTTGCAAGTTCTCGGGGCTACTCACTGAGGCGGGCGAGCGCCTCGATGCGGCCCTGCTGCGCGATTGCGTCGCCCTGCTGCTCGATCGGTTCGGCGACGGGCGGCTCCTGTGGGGCAGCGATTGGCCCGTGCTGAACCTGGCGGGCACCTACGCAGGATGGCTGCAGATGGCGCGTGAGCTCGTACGCGAGCGGTGCCCAGAGCAGCTCGACTCGATATTTGCCGGAGCTGCTCGACGTTTCTATCGGACGGACTAGGCCCCCTAGTCCTTCATTGCTCCGACAGGGCGAAGATCCGGTCCATCGCGACCCATTTTGCGCCGTCTTCCGCCCAGGGCAGGGCCTTCTGGAATTTCCACATGAGCGTTTCCCATGCTTGGACCTCGGGGTTGGAGCTGCTCAGACTCGCGAGCATCTCGAATGAGGATTCCTTGGATGCCAACAGCATCATGACCAGTCGGTTGCCCGCCAAAAAGATTTCCATCTCGGTGATCCCGGTGGCGAGGAGCGCATCGATGATGGCGGGCGGCGGCCCTCCGGGTCTGTGCCAGGCGCGGTATTGCTCGATCAAATCGGGATCCTCCCGTAAGTCCAAGGTCAATACGCGCAGGCGCACCATTCACGATCCCCCCGGTTCCGCGATGACGACCTGACGCTGCTCACCGAGCCCTGCGATGCCGAGCCACAGCTGATCGCCGGCGTCCAGGTAGATCGGCGGCTTTTGGCCCAGACCGACGCCCGGCGGCGTACCCGTCGAAATGATGTCGCCGGGTTGCAGGCTCATGAACCGGCTGATGTAGGCGATCAGAAAATCGGGTTTGAACACCATGGTGCGTGTGTTGCCGTTTTGGAAGCGCCGGCCATTGACCTCGAGGAACATGGACAAATTATTGATGTCGCCGGCCTCGTCCGGTGTCACCAAGAATGGTCCGACGGGGCCGAAACTGTCGCAGCCTTTGCCTTTGTCCCAGGTGCCCGTGCCATCCAACTGAAATGCGCGCTCGGATACGTCGTTGATCACGCAGTAGCCGGCGACATGTTCGAGCGCCTCCGCCGCGGTCACATAGCGGGCCGTGCGTCCGATCACGATGCCGAGTTCGACTTCCCAGTCGAGCTTGGTCGAATCGCGCGGCTTGATCACGGGATCGTTCGGACCGCACAGAGCGCTGGTGGCTTTCAAGAACAGGACCGGTTCGGCGGGCACCGTTGCGCCGGTCTCCGCCGCATGGTCGGCATAGTTCAAGCCCACACAGATGAACTTGCCGACCTGGCCGACGCAGGGGCCGATTCGTTCGGAAGCGCTGATCAGAGGCAGGGTGTCGAGATCGACTGCCTGCAGTCTTGCGAACGAGTCGCGCGAGAGCGCCGGGCCCGCGAGGTCGCCGACGAGTGAGGAAATATCGCGGTAAAGACCATCTTTGGCAACGATGACCGGGCGTTCGAAACCCGCGGGTCCGATGCGTGCTAGTTTCATCAGTTCGCCCATCCGCCATCGATGACGTGCGCGACCCCGGTCGTGAAGCTGGATGCATCGCTCGCCAGGTAGAGAACCAATTCGGCAATCTCCTCGGGCCGTCCCAACCGACCCATGGGCTGACGCGCAATGAATGCCGCCTGCGCGGCCTGATAGTCCCCGGTCGCCGACAAGCGTTGGTCGAGCGAGGGCGTCTGGATGGTGCCCGGACAGATCGCGTTGCAGCGAATGCCCTTGCCGACGAAATCGGCGGCGATGGACTTGGTCATGCCGATCACGGCGGCTTTCGACGAGCAATAAGCGAAACGGTTCGGAACGCCTTTGACGCTGCTCGCCACCGACGCCATATTGATGATGCTCCCGCTGCCGGCCTGCAGCATGCCGGGCAGGAAAGCGCGGATGATGCGGTACATCGCGGTGACGTTGAGCGAGAACGAGAACTCCCAGGCACGCTCGTCACAATCGAGAATCGTGCCCGCATGCACGTACCCGGCGCAGTTGAACAGGACGTCGATGCGCCCCAATTCGCCGGCGAGGCGGGCGATCGCATCGCCGTCCAAGACGTCGAGCTTCAGTCGCTCGCAGCCGGCGAGTCCCTGCAATAAATCGACGTTCACATCCGTTGCGACGACGCGTGCTCCCTCGCTCGCCAGCAATTCCGCCGAGGCCTTGCCGATGCCTTGGGCGGCGGCGGTGATGAGAACTGTCTTGCCCGTGAGTTTAGCCATGCAATCTCCTACGCACGGCGAGCCCTGACGGGCAGGCAGGCCGGGCCGACCGGTTCAAACGATTTATAAGTCAATATGAATTCCTGATGCCCCAGCAATTCGGAGACGCTGCGTTGACCGGAGGCCAGGGCAACGACTTTCTCGAAAATTTCTCCACCGACCTCATCCAGGGTCGCTTCCCCATTCAGGATCCGTCCGGCGTCGATGTCCATGTCATCGGGCATGCGCCGGTAGGTATCCGGATTGGCGCAGATCTTGATGACCGGTGAGATGGCGGAGCCGACCACCGAACCGCGACCCGTGGTGAACAGGGTGATATGCGCCCCGCAGGCGATCAATTCGGCGATTTCGGCATTGTCGTTGATGTTGGGAAAGCCGAAGCGCGGTTCGCCGTCGGGAACGACGTCGAGCAGATAAAGGCCGTTCGAGGGGGGCTGGTCGCCCGGTTTGATCACGCCCGATATCGGCGAGTCGCCGGACTTCGCGTAGGCACCCATCGATTTCTCTTCCTGGGTGGTGAGACCACCATCGGCGTTACCGGGCGCGAAACTGCCATAGCCCATGACGGTGTAGTAACTCGCCGCCTTGTCGACGCAGGCGGTGATCGCCTCGCCGAGCTCCGGCGTGACGGCGCGGTCGGCCATGATTTGCTCGCATCCGATGAGTTCGCCCGTTTCCTCGAAGATACAGGTCGAGCCGAGTTCCACGAGCCGGTCGAAGCACTTGCCCACGGCCGGATTGGCCGTCAATCCGCTCGTGCCGTCCGAGCCGCCGCAAACCGTGGCGATGACCAGATCTTCGAGTCCTATGGCCACGCGGGGGGTGTTTGCGATGGACTCTTTCATCGCAGCCACCGCTTTCACGCCCGCCGCGATCGTCGATGCCGTGCCGCCCCGCTGTTGGATCACCAGGGTTTCGACCGGGCGTCCGGTGGCGGCAACGGCCGCATACAGTCCTTCGCGGTTGAACCCTTCGCATCCCAGAGAAACGATCAATACACCACCCACGTTCGGATGGACGCAGAGATTCTTCATGATGCGCAGCGAATACTCGTTGGGATAGCAGCCTGGAAAGCCGATCAGATGCACGTCCATGTCGGCACTGACGTCGACGATGCGCCGTGCGACGTGGTGAGCGCATTCGACCAGATACGTGACGACGATGACGTTTCGGATGCCTTTGCGTCCGTCGGGGCGTTGATAGCCGATCATGATGGTTTCGCTTCTTCGCCGGTGGACCGTCGAGTGGTGATCGCGATGTAGTCGCTCTTCATATTGTGGGTGTGTACATGTTCGCCGATGTTCGTCGCCTGGGTGATTGATCCGATGGGAACCCCGTATTTCAAGACCACGTCACCGGGCGCCAGGGGAATTCGCGCCAGCTTGTGACCGACGTCGATGTCGCCGCTCGCTTGGACGGGCGTGCCATCGATCAACAGGGTGTCGCCCCGATGGATCTTGCGCCGGCAGGCAAACACGTTATCTCTTTCATGCAGCAAAATGAGCTGGCTGGGGTCCTTGGGGATCATGCGGCCTCTCCGGAGAGCGGGGTCGGGGCCGTCGCGGGCAGCAGTCCTTTGGCGCGCAAGCGATGCCAAAATTGCGCTGGAATGTCGACGCGTAGCAAGTCGACGCTGGCTTGTACCTGGTGCGGACTCGCCATTCCGGGAATGACGCTGAGCACCTGCGGGTGTGCCAGCGGAAACTGCAGCGCCGCGGCGGCCAGGGGAATGGCAAACTCCGTGCAGATCGCTTCCAATTGGCGCAGGTGTTCGACCACCCACGGGGGAGCGAGTGCGTAATTGAAATAGACGGGAGCACCGCTCGTCGTGCCATTGACGAGGGCACCAGAGTTATAAGGGGCGCCGATGATGACCCGAATGCCGCGCTGTGCGCACACGGGGAGAAATTCGCTCAGCGAGGTCTGGTCGAGCAGGGTGTAACGCCCCGCCAACAGAAACACATCCAATTCCGCCTCGCGCAGGATCTCGGCGCAAACCTCCCATTCGTTCACGCCCAGGCCGATCGCGGAGACCAGGCCCGCATCCCGCAATTCCCGCATGGCCCGATACCCGCCCTCCATGAATTGGCGGAAGAAGCCGGCATGCAGGTCGCCGTGCGTCATGCGACCCAAATCATGGGCGAGCAGGATATCCACGCGCGAGCGACCCAGTCGTTTCAGGCTTTGCTCGAAAGATTCCATGACGGCGCCGTAGCTATAATCGAACACCGGTTCATACGGCTCGGCATCGACGAAGCCGTGGCCCGAGTGCGAGGCGGTTGCTGGGCTCAGCTTTACCAAGCGGCGTCCCACCTTGGTGGACAGCACGACCTCGTCCGCCGCATCGAATTGCGCCAAGGCCGCGCCCACGCGCCGCTCGCTCAGGCCGAAACCGTAGTAGGGGGCGGTGTCGATAAAGCGAATGCCCGCCCTCAGCGCAGCGTCAACGGCCTCGATGGCCGTGCGCTCTGAAATCGCGGCATACAGATTCCCAATCGCGGCGGCGCCGAAGCCGAGTGGCGAAACGCGCGAGCACCAGCCAGCTTGATCCTTGCGATTGCCCATCATGCCTCGCGTAATCGCTCACGGAGTTTATTAATGAAAGTCAAAATCGCCTATAAGGTATTTCGGAGCATGCACCCTGTCAAGCCAAGGTACCGAGGCTGCGCTGAACTCGGCCATGGACTCAGATAAATTATGACAGCGACCAGGTTATCAAGGCATTCTGAGAGAACAAGAAGCGAGCAATGGCAATGACAAAACCCTCGGGATCCACAATCATAGGTAAAAACGATTTTCCATCCTTGACCAAGGAACTGGGGGGGCCGCCGCGCTACCGTGCGCCGGCCCTGGACAAGGGACTGGATATTCTCGAACTCATCGCCCGCGAAGGCACGGCGATGACGCCGTCGCAAATGGCGGCCAAGCTCAACCGTTCCGTCAGCGAATTGTTTCGGATGATCCTCACTTTGGAAGCCCGCGGCTACATTGCGCAGGCGGGCGACCAGCAGGGTTTCGATCTTACGAATAAGTTGTTTGCGCTCGGGTCGGCGCGCAGCCAGGTGACGACGCTGCTGGAGACCGCGCTGCCGATCATGCAGGAACTGACCCGGGAGATTGATCAGTCCTGTCACCTCGTGGTCGCTGCGGCCGATCATATCGTGGTGATCGCCCGCGTCGAGAATCCTGGTTTATTGGGGTTTTCGGTACGGCCCGGGTTTCGGAAGAACTTGATCGACGCGATCTCCGGACTGACACTCTTTGCGTTTCAGCCGGAAGCCACGCGCAAGGAGTGGCTGGCGCGCTTTGCTCAAACCAACGATGCCGGTAAGCTCGAGCGGTTCAGCACTCAAGCGGAGGTCGCGCGATCGCTGGGGTTTGCCCAGGCAGGGAGTGATTTCGTTCAGGGGATCACCGATTTGTCGGCGCCGATCATGGCCGGGACCATCTGTATCGCCGCCCTGACGGTCCCCTTCGTGCAGCGCCTGGAGTTACCGCGTTCCATGGCTGAATCGCTCAATCAGGTTTGCGTTTCTGCCCGCCGAATTTCCGAATCCATGATCGAGAAAGGTTAGGAACTCGAGTCTCCTCGCACCTCGGTCACGACGCATGGCTTGACTGTTTATATGCAAAAGGTAATATTGCCCATGAAAATTAAGAGCGCGGGGCATTCGGTAACCGGATAGCTCTCGCCAAACTTACGGGGGGCGATGATGAACACGAAGCTATCTTTCCTGATGACCACCGGTCTTGTGTGCGGTCTTGCAACGACCTTGTCGGCCGAAGAGGCGCCGTCCTCCCCACCGGCGCCAACGACGGCATCCAGCGATCAGCCGGATCAACTCGAGGCAATCCAGGTCACCGGCTACCGTGCATCGCTCGATGCGGCACAAGAGCTCAAGAAGGAGTCCCCCGAGGTGATCGAGGCGATTTCGCCGGAGGATCTGGGTAAGTTCACCGACGACAGTATAGCCGGCGCGCTGCAGCGCCTGCCTGGCGTGGAAATCGACCAGAACACGGACGGCCGCACGGGCGATCACGTATCCATACGCGGGATCGGCTCCGAATACGTTACGACGACCGTCAATGGTCGTACTCCGCTGGGCTACGGCTATGAGGGAATGACCGAGCTGCGCGAATTTCCCATCGATATTTTCCCGACCGAGACGCTCAGCGGCGCCGTGGTCTACAAGACTCCCTCCGCGGAGCAGATCGAGTCCGGTCTCGCCGGCACCGTGGATCTGCAGACCTTGAGGCCCCTGGACGCCAAGACCAAAGGCGGCAGCAACTATTTCGGTGCGCTGACCTTGAAGGGCACGAACAACAGCGGTGATTCGGACTGGGGCAGAGGCTTCAGCGGCATCGCCGGCGGAAAGTTTCTCGACGGCACGCTGGGGGTGTATGCAGCGGGCGTACACAGTACGGACTATCTGCTCGAGAATTTCGAAGAAACCCGTCCGACCTATCAAAACTTGAACATCGCCAATGCCGCCGGCGTCGTCACGACTCAAAACAACGTCGAGTTTCCTTCGGCCGAGCTGCTCGGTCAGATCAACAAGAACCAGAAGCGTGATGCCGTGAGCACGGGGCTGCAGTGGAAGCCCAACGATTCCTTCGAATTGAGCGCGGATTACACCTACAGCCGCTTCGACAAGCCCGCCAATTGGCTCATCGAATACCTCGCGCCGCCCACGAACGGGACGTTCGGGCCGGGTGGCCTCAGCATTCAAAACGGCGCCGTGACGGGGTACAACTACGCAAATTACACGCCGGCTACGGGCTCGCCGTCCACGTTCGGTTTGGCGTACTACCCGTACGACTATGACAACGTCGACACCATGCAGGTCGGCGGATTGAACGCCAAGTGGCACGATGGGCCGTGGACGGCAGTTGGTGACGTATCGGGCAGCCTCACGAACACGCTCGGTAGTTACCTCGGCGATTATGCGGTCGGCTCGAACATTCCGCTGTCGGCCGTCAATTACAGCTCGAGCTCCAGCGGGCCGGCCACCTACGATGCGGGCGCACCGCTCGGCAGCGTGCCCTCGGCCTATTATCCTGCTCTGCGCTACGAGCAAAACCATTCGTATTCGTTTGCCGCCAAGTTCGATTTGGCCTACGAAGCCAGCGATGCGTTGACCTACAAGGTCGGCGCTCGCTACTCGGACACGCATGTCGATATTCGCGATATCGTGAACAATATTTCAGTCCCGGGATCGGCTGTGGGCACCGTGGGCGGACTGACGTTCCCCGGGGGCACCACGACGATTTTCCCCGGGCAAAGTATCGGCAGCAACACGCAATTCATCGAAAATCCGTCCGGTTTGGCGAACGCAGGACTCCCGTTCTACCCGACCAAGGGTTCAGCGTCTGCGCTCCTCAATGGCTCTTTCTTCGGCTCCGCCAATTCGGTGAATGGCTGGCAGGAGGATGTGTCGGTGGCGCACGCCAATCGGGAAAGAACCGAGGCGCTCTATTTGCAGGCGGATTTCAAGGGCACGCTCGCGGACGTTCGCTATGCCGGCAACGTCGGCGTCCGGGCGGTGCGCACCGAAGAGTATGCGCAAGCCTTCCAGAGCGTCGAACAAGTGGCGCTCCCGGACTACGTCCCCATCGGCGCCAACACCTTGGTTCCGGTGACCGCGAGCAACGCCTATACCAACGCCTTGCCGGCGCTGAACACGACCTTCTTCCTGACTCCGCAAACGGATGCGCGGTTCGCCGCGGGCGAAACGCTCAGCCGGCCTGAGTTCGAGGACATCTCGCCGATCGGTTCTGTGAGCATTCCACCCGCAGGCTCAGGGGCGCCGGGCCAAGCCCAGACCGGCAACCCCTATTTGCGTCCGGAAACTGCCTGGAATTTCGACGCGACGGTCGATCATTATTTGACCGGTGGCGGATCGGTTGTATCGAGCGTGTTCTTCAAGCGGGTTTACAACTTCATTTATCCGGTCGCGGCGGCCAATGTCTCGATCCCCGGATACAGCATCCCGTTCGACAGCATCCTGCCGGAAAACGTTTCCGGCGGCAGAGTCTATGGTCTCGAACTCTCGTTCAACTTCCCACTGCAGCGCCTCTGGGAACCGCTGGAAGGGTTCGGCCTCAACGGCAACTACACCTACGTCGAGAGCAAGATCGACGATGTGGCCTTGGATAACGTGCCGTTTCTCGGATCGTCCAAGAACAATTCCAACGCGACCATTTACTACAGCAAGGGGCGTTTCGACACGCGCTTCTCGATGGTTTATCGGAGCAACTTCCTGAGCAAGTTTCCCCAGTCTCCCGCGTTCGTCAACACGTTCACGGAAGGGTCGGTCACGCTCGATGCGAGCACGACCATTACCCTGCTGGATCATCTGTCGCTCACCGTCACGGCGATCAATTTGACCCAGGCCGCGCGTCAGGATTATCTGAATACACCGTCGACGTTCCTGGATTACTACACGCAGCCTCGCCAGATCGTGTTGGCGCTGCGCGGCACGCTCTAGCTTGACGGGGGAGGGCGCCACGGTCGTCGGATAGACCCGTGGCGCCCGACCGCAGAATGATCAGGGCATCTTTGTTGGCATTAGGCGCACTCCTGTTGTCCTTGCCGACGCAGGCTCAGTGGGCACGCAAGCCCGACATGCCCAGCGGATCTTCGACCTCTTATTTGGTCCAGAATTTCTCGGCGCAAGACTGGGACGCGAGCAACTTCGCTCCGCCACCGGACGTGGCGCGCTTTCAGGACCTGCGCTTCGGCCTGCTCGTGTCCTTCGGCATTACCACGCGTGACAAGGCGGAGCTGTCCTGGGGAACGATCGACAAGGCGCATCGCAAGATGCCCGATGGCGAGGCACTCTCGGATGGCGTGCACATACCGACGGAGCCATGGGTCGGCTGGGCAGGTGATCTCAAGCTGCAGGATTTCAAGGCCGACCAGTGGGTCAAGCAGGCGCGCGACGCGGGTTTCAAATACATCGTGTTCACCGCGAAGCATCACGAGGGTTTTCACTTCTGGGATACGCAGCTGAGCGATTTCAAGGTGACCAAATCGCCCTTCGGTCGCGACATGCTGGGCGAATTGATAGCCGCCTGCCATCGAGCCGGCATGCCGGTCGGCATCTATTACTCGCAACGCGACTGGTATCGTCCCAGCTATCAACCGACAGGGTTCGGAAAGGATGGCAAGGACCAGGGGCCGGAGCACCGTAAGTACATCGAGTATCAATTCAGCGCCGTGCGCGAACTGCTCACGAACTATGGAAAGATCGACATCTTCTGGTGGGACGCTCTGTGGTGGGGCGGCATGTTCAACGCGAACATGTGGGATTCTGAGCGCCTGACACGCGAGGTTCGCCGGCTGCAGCCGCATATCGTCATGAACAATCGCGCGGCGGTTCCCGGCGATTTCGACACCCCGGAGCAGCGGCTGGGGGGATTTCAGACTTGGCGACCGTTCGAGGCGGTAGTTTCTTTGGAGGACACCTGGTCCTACTCCGGCGGGAAGCATAAGTCGGCCGAGGAGGTCATTTCTTTGCTGGTCAACTCGGCCGAAAATAATGGCAACCTCCTGCTGTCGATCGGCCCGCGCTGGGCCGGAGATTTTGATCCGGCCGAGATGGCGACCATGCGGGAAGTAGGGCAGTGGCTGAGGCGCAACGGCGTGTCGATTTACGGTACCCGTGGCGGCCCCTGGAAAGCCCATCCTTGGGGTGGGACGACCTATCGCGGTGCAACGGCCTACGTTCACGCCCATGCCCTCTCTGCGGCGACGATCGAACTGGAGATGCCGGCCGACAAAAAAATTCGGTCGGTCCGCTCGTTGCACGGCGCCGCGCTCGATTACGCAGTCAAGAACGGCCTGCTGACGGTCCGGATATCCCCGGCACGGCAGGATAAGTTCGATACCGTCGTGGAGATCCAGTTTGATCGGGATCTCAGCGACGTCGCTCCGATCGCCTATCGGGGCGCGGACCCTGCGGTCGGCGGGACTGCAGCCGCGTTATCTCCGTTCGACTATGAACTGGTCTACGGGACTCGGTTGCAATCCGGCGTATCGGTAACCCAAGTCGGCGCCCAGATCGACATCGCTTTGGACGCCGCGCGCTATGTGACGGGAATCAGCCTTGCAGCCGATGCAGAAGGCGCACCCCTCGAACTCGATGGCTCGACCGACGGCCAAGACTGGGTGCCGCTCTGGCATTCGCCTGCGGGCGAATCGGGTGGCCACTGGGACATCGGCGTCAACGGCTTCAACGCCGGCGCGGAAACACCCGGACGATTATTGCGCTTTCTGCGCCTCGATGCGCGAGGGACCGAGGGCAAAGCCCTGCAACTCAGTCGCTTCGATATCTGGGCCAAAGAGTCAAAATAATCGGCAACGACGAGCCGATGCGGCTCAGCGTCAGGCCGGCGCGACTTCGAGGCGCTGCCGTTCGCCGGCGATCCGACTCAAGATACGATCCAATTCCTCGGCCCTGACGGGTTTCGTGAGGTAATCATCCATACCCGCCTCGATGCAGCGGCCTTCGTCGCCTTGCATCGCGTGTGCGGTGAGCGCAACGATCCTGACGCGGCGGTCGCGGCTTTCGCCCCGGCGGATTTGCTGCGTCGCCTCGAGTCCATCGAGTTCCGGCATTTGCAAGTCCATGAAGACGAGGTCGAAGTCCTGGAGAGCCACCTGGGCGACGGCCCTGCGCCCGTCGGACACTATGGCGACGGTATGCCCTCGCTTCTGCAGCAATCGAGTCATGACGAGTTGGTTGACGGGATTGTCCTCGGCCACGAGGATGTTGAGTGGTGCAGGGCCTGACGATTTCGCCGCCGCCGCCGCCGCCGCCGCTGCCGCCGCCGCTTCGGCGTTCAACACAGACGAAAGGGTTGCAGATGGTATCTCAGTATTAGTAGTAATAGTAGTTGTAGTATTAGAATC
>Ga0116226_10000437_pt1 | contig 35366 bp, 39 predicted proteins | sample S1TSphfallax_FD_89692 | JGI IMG/M metagenome (GOLD analysis project Ga0116226, IMG submission 89692) | Host-associated microbial communities from peat moss isolated from Minnesota, USA - S1T2_Fa - Sphagnum fallax MG | ecosystem: Host-associated > Plants > Peat moss > Unclassified | place: USA...
ATCCTCTCCACGCCGCGCGGCGTGATGAGCGATGTGGAAGCCCGCGCTGCCAATGTTGGCGGCGAAGTTCTCTGCCGCGTCTTCTGAGGGAGAGAGAAAAATGTCACGTGTTGGCAAATATCCCGTCGAACTTCCTGCAGGCGTCACTGTGGCGCTGGCCGGCAATATTCTGACGGCCAAAGGCAAATTGGGCGAAATGTCGCTTTCCCTGACCGACAAGGTCGAAGCGAAGATCGAGGGCAACAAGGTCTCGGTCGCGCCGAAGACCAAAGAAGCGCAGGCCCGGATGATGTGGGGCACCACACGCGCCAACATCGCCAATCTGGTGAAAGGCGTCTCGGTCGGTTATGCGAAGACGCTGGAGATTACCGGTACGGGTTACCGCGCCGCCGTGCAGGGCAAGAATCTGGTGGTAAATCTCGGGTTTTCGCATGATGTGGTTTACGCGATCCCCGAAGGAATCAAGGTTTCCTGCGAGAAGCCGACCCTGATCAAGGTCGAGGGTATGGATAAACGCCAGGTTGGCCAGGTTTGCGCTGAACTGCGCTCCTACCGTCCGCCTGAGCCCTACAAGGGCAAGGGTGTTAAATTCGAGGGCGAGGCGATCCGCCGGAAAGAGGGTAAGAAGAAGTAATGTCGACAAATCTTTCATTGCAGACGCGCCGCCGGCAGCGTCTTCGCTATCAGCTTCGGCAGAAATCCTCTGGGCGTCCGCGTTTGTCCGTATTCCGTTCGGGCAAACATATTTACGCGCAGATCATTGACGACGCGCAGGGTCGCACTGTCGCAGCGGCCTCTACGCTCGATAAGGATCTGAAGGCGAGCCTGAAAACGGGCGCGGACAAGGATGCCGCGACCGCCGTGGGCAAGCTGATTGCGGAACGCTCGAAAGCTGCTGGCGTTGTCGCCGTCGTGTTCGATCGCGGATCTTATTTATATCATGGCCGGGTAAAAGCCCTGGCAGAGGCGGCCCGTGAGGGCGGCCTCGACTTCTAGGAGCATTCAGTATGGCACGCGAAGCACGTGAAGGCGGCGGTGGCGGCAGAGGCCGTGAGCGCGAACGCGACCGGGAAACCGGTGATGAGCTGGTCGACAAGCTGGTAACAATCAACCGCGTCGCGAAAGTGGTGAAGGGCGGTCGCCGGTTCGCTTTTGCAGCACTCGTGGTGGTGGGCGACCAAAAAGGCCGCGTTGGCTATGGCGCTGGTAAGGCACGCGAGGTTCCTGAGGCGATCCGCAAGGCGACCGAACGCGCGAAAAAGACCATGATCCGCGTTCCAATGAAGGAAGGCCGCACACTTCACCACGATATTCGTGGTACGTTTGGCGCTGGTGATGTCGTGATCCGCGCGGCGCCTGCCGGTACCGGCATCATTGCCGGTGGCCCGTTGCGTGCCGTGTTCGAGACGCTTGGAATAGGCGATGTCGTGGCGAAGTCGCTGGGCAGCCGTAACCCGCATAACATGGTGAAGGCGACGTTCGCCGCGCTCAAAGGTGTGACGAGCCCCCGGCTTGTTGCCTCGCGCCGCGGCAAGAAGGTGGCCGATCTTTACGGCGCTGCCGCGAAGGAAGTTCCGGTGGAGGCGAGCGATGTCTGAGAAGAAAATCCGCATCACGCAAATCGCGTCGGGCAACGGCCAAAAGCCGGGGCAGCAGGCGACGCTGATCGGGCTTGGGCTGAACAAGATCAGCAAGAGCCGCGAACTTACTGACACGCCGGAAATTCGCGGCATGGTGCGCAAGGTTGCGCATCTGTTGAAGGTGGAGGAGCTGGCTTAACGCCGCTTCAGATAGGGTTTTTATCATGAAACTGAATGAAATTCGGGATAACCCCGGCGCCCGGTTAAAGTCCAAGCGGCTTGGCCGCGGCATCGGCTCCGGCAAGGGCAAGACATCCGGCAAGGGTGTCAAGGGTCAGAAGGCGCGCGAAGGCGTTTCCTTGAATGGCTTCGAGGGTGGTCAGCTCCCGATCTACCGCCGGTTGCCCAAGCGCGGCTTTAACAATGTAAACCGCAAGGAATATGCGCCGCTCAACCTCGGCACGCTGGAAGCGGCGTTCGAGGCCGGCAAGCTGGACGCAACACAGCCGATCACGGAGGTTCTGCTGAAGGATGCCGGGCTGGTTCGTCTGGGCAAGGTCGACGGTGTTCGTCTGCTCGCCAAGGGCACCATTACCCGTGCGATCAATATCGAAGTGTCCGGCGCATCGGCTGCGGCTGTTGCTGCGGTGGAACAGGCGGGTGGCAGCGTGAAGACGCTGGTGGCCAAGGCTGAAGTCGCCGCCGCCTAGCCTCTTGCTTCCGCCGGATAAAATCCGGCACAATAGCGCTTAACAACGGCGCTTGGCCGTGGCGCAATGCCGACGGGCAAGCGCCGTTTTTTGCTGATCAGAGGGAATACGTATGGCATCGGCCGCAGAACAGATGGCAGCAAGCCTGAGCCTAGGTGCTTTTGGCAAGGCGACGGATTTGAAGAAGCGCATCTGGTTCACCCTGGGGGCGCTCATCGTGTTCCGCTTTGGCACTTATATTCCAGTGCCTGGCGTGGATGCCACCGTGATGGCGCATCAGATGACACAGAGCGGCGGCGGCATTCTGGGCATGTTCAACATGTTCACTGGCGGCGCGCTCGGGCGGATGACGATTTTTGCGCTCAATATTCTGCCATATATCAGTGCAAGCATCATCATTCAGATGATGACGGTAGCGATTCCCGCACTTGATACCTTGAAGAAGGAAGGCGAGTCGGGACGCCAGAAGATCACGCAGTATACCCGATACCTGACCGTCCTGATCGCGACCGTGCAGGCCTATGGAATTTCCGTCGGATTGTCCGCGATGAAGACCACGTTGGGACCAGCGGTGATCGATCCCGGACTGATGTTCACGTTCACTTGCGTCATTACCCTCGTTGGCGGAACCGTGTTTTTGATGTGGCTGGGTGAGCAGATCACCTCGCGTGGTATTGGGAACGGCGCGAGCCTGATCATTTTCGCGGGAATTGTCGCCAACATGCCGTTGGCGATCGCCAATATTCTTGAGCTTGGCTCGACAGGCGCGCTGTCGACGCTTTTCATCATCGGCTTTTTTGTCATTGGCATTGCGGTTTTCGCGTTCATTGTCTTCATGGAGCGCGCTCAGCGTCGGATTCTCGTACAGTATCCAAAGCGTCAGGTCGGCCAGAAAGTATATGGCGGCGATGCCACCCATATGCCGATTAAGGTCAACACCTCTGGTGTGATGGCGCCGATTTTTGCTAGCTCTCTGCTGCTTCTCCCGGCGACGATTGTTGGGTTTTCCCATGCTGGTGGCAGTGGCGGTGTTCTGCAGATGGTTGCGCATCAGCTCTCCCACGGGCAGCCAGGCTATATGATCCTTTTCGCCACGTTGATTGTGGTTTTCTCTTATTTCTGGGCGGCGATTTCGTTCAATCCAGAGGATACCGCGGAAAACCTGAAGAAATCGGGCGGGTTCATTCCTGGAATCAGACCCGGCGCGAATACAGCGAAGTTTTTTGACACGGTGCTGACGCGGCTGACGACGATCGGTGCGTTCTATCTGGTCATCGTATGTCTGCTGCCGGAGTTTGTGCTGAGCAATTACAGCCTGCCGTTCTATTTCGGCGGCACCTCCCTCCTGATTATCGTCTCAGTGACGATGGATACGGTCTCTCAGATCCAGTCCCACTTGTTGGCGCACCAATACGAGGGTTTAATACGGAAGAACCGTGGCAAAAGCCGCAAATGAGGGAGCGATCTGTGGAATTGATTCTGCTGGGGCCGCCAGGGGCGGGCAAGGGCACCCAATCGAAGTTTTTGGAGACACGCTACGGCGTGGCGCAGATTTCCACGGGTGACATGTTGCGGGCTGAGGTGAAGGCGGGGTCGCCGATCGGGCTTGAAGCCAAAGGCATTATGGATGCCGGAGGGCTCGTCTCCGATAATCTGATCATCCGGATGATCGGCGAGCGCATCGCGCGACCGGACTGTGCCAAGGGCTTTATTCTGGATGGGTTCCCCCGGACGGTGCCGCAGGCCGAGGCGTTGGATAAGCTTCTCCATGAGACCGCAGTGGACCTGGATGCTGTTATTGAACTGAAAGTGGATGAAACGGTGCTGGTCGAGCGGATCAGCGGGCGCTTCACCTGCGCCAAATGCGGCACGGGCTACCACGACAAGTTTAAACAGCCGAAGCAGGCAGGCGTGTGCGATACGTGTGGCAGCCATGATTTTACCAGGCGGCCCGATGATAAGGCCGAGACCGTTCATGCCCGGCTGGAAGCCTATAACGCTCAGACGGCGCCGATTTTACCCTATTATAAAGCCAAAGGCCGCCTCTACACGGTGGATGGTATGGCCGAGATGGATGAAGTCGAAGCCCAGATTGAGGCGGTGCTCCGCCAGGTCGGGGTACCGGCCGCTTAAGCTGACGTTCGGTCATGACGTGATCGCGAGTCGATCACGAAAAATTGATCGAGCGTCGTTGACTCTGTTTGGGCGGGCGCTATAACCCGCTTTCGCGGCGCTCCCGGTTGGGGCGCCGCAACTTGTTATGACCTCAGGAGAGACCACGTGGCGCGTATTGCCGGCGTTAACATTCCCACGAATAAGCGTGTTTTGATCAGCCTTCGTTATATTTATGGCATTGGCCCTGTTAAGGCTCGTGACATTTGCACGGCGTTGGGGATCCCCGATGAGCGCCGCGTGAACCAGCTCTCCGATGACGAGGTTCTGCGTCTGCGCGAGTTGATCGACAAGGATTACCGGGTTGAGGGCGATTTGCGCCGCGAAAACGCGATGAACATCAAGCGCCTCATGGATCTGGGCTGCTATCGCGGCCTCCGTCACCGTAAGGGCCTGCCGGTCCGTGGCCAGCGTACGCATACCAACGCCCGGACCCGTAAGGGTAAGGCCGTGGCGATCGCCGGTAAGAAGAAAGTCACGAAGTAAATCTTCGCCTAATCCGTCACCAGTTACAGGAATACCGATATGGCGAAACCCGCCTCACGCCCCCGCAAGAAAGAACGCAAGAACATCATCTCTGGTGTTGCGCATGTTCTCGCCAGCTTCAACAACACCATGGTCAACATTACCGACGCGCAGGGCAACACCATTGCCTGGTCTTCCGCCGGTAGCCAGGGTTTTAAGGGCAGCCGCAAGTCTACGCCTTATGCAGCTCAGGTTGCCGCTGAAGACGCTGGCCGCAAGGCCCGCGAACACGGTATGGAAATGCTTGAGATCGAGGTGAGCGGCCCTGGTTCGGGTCGTGAGAGCGCGTTGCGCGCCCTGCAGACGGTGGGCTTTCAGATTTCGGCCATCCGCGATCTGACGCCGATTCCGCATAATGGTTGCCGCCCGCGCAAGCGCCGCCGCGTCTGAGCCGGAATTACATTTTGGGTAGGCCCAAGGCGATCGACTTACCGCCGGGCCGGAGGGTTATATGTTGAAAGAATCAAATTTGTCTCTGCAGCGCAATTGGCAAATGCTGATTAAACCGGAACAGCTCGATATCGAGTTTGGTTCGGATGCTGGGCGCGTGGCCACGATAATTGCGGAGCCGCTGGAGCGCGGTTTTGGCATGACCCTGGGTAATTCGCTCCGCCGGATTCTGCTGTCGTCCCTGCAGGGTGCTGCTGTGACCGCCGTGAAGATTGACGGCGTGCTCCATGAGTTCTCGACGCTCGTCGGCGTGCGCGAGGACGTGACGGACATCGTGCTCAACATCAAGCAGCTTGCCGTGCGCATGCATGGTGAGGGGCCGAAGCGCATGTTGCTGACCGCGACGGGGCCTGGCGAAGTGAAGGCCGGGCAGATCCAGGCTGGCCATGACATCGAGATCATGAACCCGGACCTCGTGCTTTGCACGTTGGATGATGGTGCAACGCTGGGTATGGAATTCACTGTTGGCTCCGGCCGCGGCTATGAGCCAGCTTCGGCGAATCGACCGGAAGACGCGCCGATCGGGCTGATCCCCATCGATGCGATCTATTCCCCGGTACGCCGGGTGTCTTACCGCGTGGAGCAGACCCGCGTTGGGCAGGTTACCGACTACGACAAGCTGATTTTGCAGGTCGAGACCAATGGCGCAATTACGCCGGAAGACTCGGTGGCGCTGGCTGCGCGTATTCTGCAGGACCAGCTCGGCATGTTCGTGAACTTCGAGGAGCCGCAGCGTCTGCGCGCCGAGGAGCCCCGGATTGAGCTCCCCTTCAACGCCAACCTGCTCCGCAAGGTGGATGAGCTTGAGCTTTCGGTGCGTAGCGCCAACTGCTTGAAGAACGACAACATCGTTTACATTGGCGATCTGGTGCAGAAGAGCGAGCAGGAAATGCTACGGACGCCGAATTTCGGCCGTAAGTCTTTGAATGAAATCAAGGAAGTGTTGACTGTCATGGGGTTGTCCCTTGGCATGACCGTGACCGACTGGCCGCCTGAGAATATCGAGGAACTGGCCAAGCGTTCCGACCAGCCTTTCTAAAAGCGTAAACAGGAATTTTTTATCATGCGTCACGGTCTCAGCGGTCGAAAACTCGGCGTCACCTCCTCCCATCGCGCTGCCATGTTCAGGAACATGGCCGTAGCGCTCATCAAGCATGAGCAGATCACCACCACCCTGCCGAAGGCCAAGGAATTGCGCCCGGTGGCGGAAAAACTCATCACGCTGGGCAAGCGCGGTGGCCTGCACGCCAAGCGTCAGGCTTTCGATCAGCTTCGGGACGAGACGATTGTTGCTAAGCTCTTTGACGCGTTGGCAACCCGTTACAAGACCCGCAGCGGCGGTTACACCCGCGTGCTGAAGGCGGGTATGCGCTTTGGCGATGCTGCGGATATGGCTGTGATCGAGCTGGTGGATCGGGACGTGGCGGCTAAGGGCCTTGATAGCGGGCCGAAGCCGGAAGTTAAGGAAGAAGAAGAGGACTAAGGGCCAATTTAAATGTTTACAAAAACGGGCAAACCTCTGGTTTGCCCGTTTTTGTTTTTGGGTGGAAAGTCCGCGACGCATGGACACGCATGAGCTGAGCATTCCACCGCCAGTCACGATCGTAAGCGTGGCAGCATGGCGGGACCGGTTTTTGAAGACAGAGCGGGCACTCCCTGAGGAGGTCGCCGTCGCGCTCACCTATGACCGTGTGACTTTCGCGGTGATGATGGCCACTCCGTCCGATTTGGAGGATTTCGCCCTTGGATTCTCGCTCTCCGAAGGCATTATCGAAAGTCCGGAGGATATCACTGCGTTTGAACTGGCAGTGCTGCCGGTGGGGGTGGAATGCCGCATGACGCTTGTGCCCGCGCGGCGTCACGCGCTGGAGGCGAGGCGGCGGCGCATCGCTGGACCGGTGGGTTGCGGTCTTTGCGGTATTGATAGTTTGGCCGAGGCGGTGCGCCCACCGCCATCGGTTGTGTCTAACCTGCTTCTATCCGCTCAAGAGATCGCCGGTGCGCTGTTGCGGCTTGCCGAGCTGCAGACGCTCAACCATGCGACTCGGGCGGTGCATGCTGCGGCGTTCTTTTCAGCGTCGGATGGGGCGATGGCCGTCCGGGAGGATGTGGGCAGACATAACGCGCTCGATAAGCTGATTGGCGCGGTCCGGCGCGAGGGGCGCTCAGGTGCGGACGGAGTCGTGCTGCTGACGAGTCGCGTGTCGATCGAGCTGGTGCAAAAAACCGCAATGCTTGGTGCGGGAATTCTGGTTGCCGTATCCGTACCAAGTGCTCGCGCGGTGCGGGATTCACAGGCGGCCGGGATCACATTGATTGCGGTGGCAAGGCAGGATGGGTTCGAGGTCTTCACCCATCCTGAGCGGATTACAGAGGCTTGTGGGCCTTATCGAGCAGGCGGCTGAACAATCCGGGTTTTTTCGTAGGTTTTGGAGCGGCTTGCCTGGCTTCAGCGGCTTCCGCCTTGGCCTTGATTTTCAACCAGTCATCGAGAGATTTGCCGGCCTTCTTGGCGCGTTCCTGCTCATAGGCAAGCTGGCCTTTGCTGAGTTTTTTGGTCGTCGTGGTGGTCATATCCGTCTCCGATGTTGGGCGGAAGGTTGCAGAATGGCGTGGGAAATTCAAGCGCCGTCGCGTTTGCGCAGGAGTATGGTCGAAAGCAGGCCAAGTGCTGCATAGATCACGATGCCAGTAATGGCGAGCAGGACGAGTGCTGCAAACATCCGGGGGATCTCCAGCCGGTAACTGGCCTCGATAATGCGATAGGCGAGACCGGAGGCAAATCCGCCGGAACCCGCAACGAATTCGGCCACCACGGCGCCCACCAAGGCCAGCGTTCCAGAGATGCGCAGGCCGGTGAGAAAATAGGGCAACGCAGAGGGCAGGCGTAGAAGGAACAAGGTTTGCGCGCGGGTGGCCCCGTTCAGGCGGAACAGGTCGAGCAGCTCGGGCGGTGTTGCAGCGAGTCCGGCGGCGGTGTTCGAGAGGATTGGGAAAAAGGCAATAATGGTGGCGCAGACGACCAGTGCCGCAAAGGGCTGATTGACCCAAATGATGATCAGCGGCGCGATGGCGACAACGGGGGTCACCTGCAGGATAACCGCCCAGGGCTGAATGGCGGCGCGCACCAGAGAACTGGCGGCCATCGCGACGGCGAGCGCCACGCCGATGGTGGTGGCCGCGACCAGGGCCGTCAGGGTGACGGTGAGGGTGGAGAGCAGAGCGGGGTTCAGCACGTCGTAATCGCCCATATAGGCGGCGACGATGGCGATGGGACCAGGCAGAACGTAAGGCGGGACATTCATCACCCACACCGCGCCTTGCCAAAGGCCGAGCGCGACCAGCCCGAATACGAAAGGGGCCATGCGTTCCAGGGCTTTGATCATCGCGGCATCACCCGGCGGAAGGTCTCGGTCACTTCGGCGACCAGACTTACATATTCAGGGCTGGTCCGGCGGTTCACGCCCTCCGGAATCGCAGTGCGAATATCTGCGGCAATCCGGCCGGGGCGAGGGGACATCACAAATATCCGGCTTGCCAGGAACGCCGCCTCATAGATGGAGTGCGTAACAAATACGATGGTTTTGCCGGTGGAGCGCCAAAGTGCATGCAGGTCTTCCTGCAGGCGGTGGCGGGTGAATTCGTCGAGTGCTGCAAAAGGCTCGTCCATCAGCAATAGACGCGGTTCGGAGACAAGGGCCCGGGCGATGGAGACCCGCATTTTCATCCCCCCGGAGAGCGCCTTGGGACGCGAGCCCGCGAAATCGGAGAGACCGACTTGCGCCAGCGCCGCTTCGATGCGTGGCGCAACTTCTCTGCGGGCGCGCCCCCGTAAGCGAAGTGGCAGGTATACATTCTCGGCCGCATCGGCCCATGGGAGCAAGGTTGCGTCCTGAAAGACGAAGCCAATATCCCCCGGGCCGGGCTGCTTGCCCTCGTCCCAGATGATCGCGCCATCTGTGGGCATATCGAGACCTGCCAAAAGCCGCAGTAGGGTGGATTTGCCGCAGCCCGACGGGCCCAAAAGGGCAACGAAATCGCCGGCGTCGATCGCCTCTGAAATTTTTTCCAGCGCCAGCGTTCCGTTATCGAAGCGCTTGGAGACCGCGTTGATGGAAAGCATTACTTATTCATGCCGAACCCATGATCGACGAATTGCAGCGTATAACCGGCTTTATAGTTCATCGATTTATCGTATAGCCCGGTCGCGGCCATTTGGTTGAAGAAGCTGGCCCAGCGTGTATCTGTCATTGCGAACAGGCCGAGCTTTTTGGTGTCGCCGGAATCGACGATGCCACGTTCTTTTAGCTGTGTGTAGCCGTAATGCAGCAGGCCGGGGGTCATATCGGGATTGGCTTTCTGGATCGCTGCGAAAGCGGGGCTTGGATCGCCATAGAGATAGGAATACCATCCCTCGATGGAGGCGTTGATGAAGCGTTGTACGAGGTCGGGATCGGTTTGCACCAGCTTCTCGCTGGTTGCGATAAGGCTCGCATAGCCGTCGAATCCGGAATCGGAGAGCATCATCACGACTGGCCAATGGCCCGTTTGTTGCTGGACGAGATAAGGCTCGTCCGTGACATAGGCTTCCTGAATATCTGTGGGGTCCGTAAAGAAAGGAGTCAGGCTGAAGCCGTAGGGGCGAAGCTGGCTGTCAGAATAGCCGTATTTGGCTTTGAGATAGTTCCACCAGCTGGCACGCGTATCAGAGCTGACTGCGATGGGTTTGCCCCTGAGTTCCGCAAAATCGTCATTGCCGGTGCCAGGATGCGAGATCAGGACGTCCGGGTCTTTCTGGAACCCCGCGGCAACCGCAACGAAGGGAATGTTTTCCTGGGCGAAATTGAGGGCGAGGAAGGAGTTGGACGTGATGTCGAAGGTCAGCCGCCCCGCCACGAGCAACTCGGCATTGTTCACCTCCGGACCGCCTTCGAGAATGGTCACGTCCAGCCCGTATTTTTTGTAAATGCCATTGGCAAGCGCTTGATAATAGCCGCCATATTCGGGCTCTGCCACCCAATCCAGCCCAAAGGTAACCTTGTCCGCGGCACGTGCGACAGGGGCGAAAGCGAGTGCTGCTGCGAATGCGGCGGCAATCCGGACCGGTCGGTTCATCATGTTCTCCTGGGGGCTTGAGCATGCGGCGAGTGACATACAGATTAGGTCGGATTGAATTGAAGCATTACGGAGCCGGTTCGAGCAACTGGGCTCTCGATTGGAGTACGGATTATCATGGGTGAGCCGAGGATCAAGGCGGGCGTTTGGGTGTCTGCCGCATTGCGGCTTGGGACCGTGGACGGCAAGCCAGGCATGGTTATTCGCAAGGGCGATGCGGACGCAGGAGGCGTCTTGATTGTCCTGCGGGGGCGCACCGGAAATATGGTGCTTACGCAGTTCCGGGATGCGATGGGCGAACTGGCCTGGATGCGTGGCACCGGGCCAGAGCCGGTGAGTGAGGAAGCAACGGATGCCTACGTAAAAAAGCAGGTTTCCTACGATACGGATTTATGGGTGATCGAATTCGATGCGGCGGATTATCTGCCCCCTTTCGAGGGTAAGATCGTTTAGCTCGCGCCCGATATTTTGCGCATGGCCGCCGCGAGTGAGGGGTTCTCTGATGAAGCGCCGGCCACAACGCCGTCCTGGTCAGCCTTGGATTTGTTCTGGCTGAGCTTTGCTTTGCCTTCCAGCCGGCTGATATGCATCACGACACCGACAATGCCCTTCAACTGGGCCGCAATGTAATCATCCGGCGCATCGCTCACCGCCCAAGGTTTAGCGCGGGCGGATTCGTAGCGTTCGGTCAGACCAGTGACGATTTCCAGCAGCTTGCTGGGTGCTTCAATGATCTCAAGACGGCCCGTTGCGTGTACGGCCTGATAATTCCAGGTGGGCACAACCTTGCCCGTTTCCGCCTTGGTCGCATACCAGGAGGGGCTGACATAGCCGTCCACGGCCGTGAAAATTGCGAGCGATTCGGCAGTGGGATCGAAATCCCGCCAATGCGGATTGGCCTTCGCGATATGGCCGACCAGCTGGTTCGGCGCGTGGAAGCGCAAGGGCAGATGGGTGGCAATCAGCCCTTGTTTTGTAGGGGAAATTAGCACGGGCAATGAGGCTGCAAGCATCATGGCTTGCAACTCATCGGGGTTGTTTTCGACAAAGGCGGGGGGATTATACATGCGTCAAACCTTCAGCGTGGCAGACGCACGGGCATCCGCGGGGCTCTGCCATGAGCAGAGGGCAGCGCGGCTGACGCGTCAAGTGGATTCGATATGGCGGCGATAGAGGTCGAAAAACTGAGTGGCGACCGGGCCTGGCTTGCCGTCGCCCACGGGTGCGCCATCGAGCCGGGTGATCGGTTTGATGAAGGACGAGGCGCTGGTGATAAAGATTTCGCGGGCTGATCGGAGTGCGTCCAGTGTGAAGGGCGCTTCGGTAAGACGGATCTGCCGCGATTCCAGCATGCAGATCAAGGCCGCGCGAGTGCAGCCCGGGAGGACCTGCCGGTCCAGTTGGCGCGTTATGAGACTGCCGCCGCGATCAATGATCCAAACCGAGCTAGCGGCGCCTTCCGTAACGTTTTGCCCGGCGTCATAGAGAATCGCTTCATAGGCGCCGGACAGACGGGCTTTTTGCCGGGCCAGCACGTTGGGGAGCAGGTTGATGGATTTGATATCGCACCGCGACCAGCGTTCGTCCGGCAGGCAGATGGCGCTCGCGGACCAGGCAGTAATGTCGTGCGGCGGGGCAGGGCGGTGCCGCGCTGTAACGATGAGGCTTGGCCTGGTTCCCGCGTGTGGAAAGCCATGGTCGCGTCGTGCTACGCCGCGCGTGACCTGGATATAAACCAAGCCCGTTTCAACGCGGTTGCGGCGCAGGACTTCGCGGACCACGACGTTCAATGCCCCGGCGGTGATGGCCGGGCTGAGTTCGATTTCCGCAAGGCTGCGGTTGAGCCGTGAGAAATGTAGTGCTGCATCAATGGGCTTGCCGCGATGAACGTAAATAACTTCGTAAATTCCGTCGCCGAACTGGTACCCGCGGTCTTCAATATTCACAGCGGCCTCGCGCATCGCGCGATAGCCGCCGTTTACATATGCGATCGCGGCCATGGCGCTACGTGCTCATGGACCGGTCAGGCGGCGACACTAGCAGCTGCCATCGCCTGGGCGAATTGGTCCGGCGGCAGATAGGCACCTAAAACTTCTTCGGGGGTTCCGTCGGCTTTCACCTGTCCACCATCCATCCAGATGACGCGGTTGCACCATTGCATGATGATATCCGCGCTATGGGATGATAGCACGAGGATTTCAGCGCCGCGGACCATGGTTTCCAGCCGGTGGCGGGCCTTGTCGAGAAACGCGGCATCGCCCGCCAGAATCCACTCATCCATGAGAAGAATCTGCGGTTTGATTGCGGTCGCGAGCGCGAAGCCCAGACGCACAACCATGCCGGAGCTGTAGGTACGGACGGGCAGTTCCAAAAACTGGTCCAGCCCCGCAAATGCCGCGACATCCGCCTGGAGTTGCTTGATTTGCAACTCGTTGAATCCGCTGAAGAGACCGCGCAGGCGGATATTCTCTCGGCCTGTCAGTTCAAAATTCATGCCCTGACCGGGATCGAGCAGCGCGGTCACCGCGCCGTCGATCGTGATATTGCCGCCTACGGGTTCATAGATCCCCGCCATGGTCCGCAACAACGTGGTTTTGCCGGCGCCGTTCGAGCCGACGAAGCCAAGCCTGTCGCCGGTATGCAGTTCGAACGAGATGTTACGCAGCGCTTCCACGACGAGGCGATGCTTACGGTCTTCCCCAAGCCGGCCGGATGCCGCCGCGAAGACGGTCTTTTTCAAGCTGCGGCTCTCCCCGTGATAGAGTGGGAAGGCGACAGAGACATTGTCGATAATGAGATTTGCCATGCCTTAGACCCAGTAGGCGATGCGGGGGCGGGCGCGCATGAACACGATGCCGGCCAGAATGATGAGAACGACGGAATAGACGAGCGCCACGCCCCAGATTCTCGGTTCCAGCGGCTGGCCGAGCAATGGGCCGCGCATGATTTCGAGCAGGGCGTAAAACGGGTTCCAGTTCACGAAAATGGTACTTAGCCCGCGATGCGAGAGCATCACCGGGTTCCACATGACCGGTGTGAGGTAGAAGGCGATCTGAACGATGCTACCGACGATCGGTGGAATGTCGCGGAAGCGCGCGCCGATCGTACCGAGCATGAGAGTCATGGCCATCGCATCAATCACCCAAAGCGCGCAGGCGGGCAGCACGCTGAAAGCGGCCATGCTGGGAATGGTGCGGAAAATTGCGAAGACGAGCGCGATAACGACAATGTTATGACCGAGCACCAGGATGTTGCGCATCACCACGCGGGCCGCATGCAGGGAAAGCGGCATCCGCATGGCGCGGATCATCCCTTCGGATTGGGTGAAGCAGACGGACCCTTCTGCGGTGATCGTGCTGATGAACGTCCACAGCACGATCGAGATCGATAGAAATGGCAGATAGGAGGCAACGTTTTGGTGGAATAGTCGGGAATAGAGAAAGCCGATTGCCCCCACCATAACGGCGGTGGACATCGTGAGCCAGAACGGGCCGATCAGGGAGCCGCGATAGCGCAGGCGGATATCGAGCAGGCTCAGCGTCCAAACCAACGGCCAAAGTCGCAGCGCTTCGGTGATATCCTTCCAGGCCATGATGCTTCTGCCACGCCAGTCATCGGAGGCGGTGATGGATATGGGGCGTTGGGACCCGGCAGTCTGGGAAATGTCGAGGTCTGCCTTTCCCTGGTCCGGCGCTATCATGTTCATATCCTGGCGATACCCGAACGGGCGGGTAGCATCAACCTTTGCGACAGCTATTCGGGGCGCACCACGGTTGCCGCGGCTTCGTCAATGGCGACGGCCTCGCCTGGCGCGAAGCTCGGCTGGCCTGGCCCCGTGGACTGGATAATGGAAGTCACGGAAGCATCCTGCCGGCGGATTACGATTTCAACCGCGGGCCCCGGCACAGGCCGTACGGGTTCCCCCAGCGCTGTCAAGACGCTTTGAACCGCACCGGTGTCGTTGATCAGGTCGACATTCCGGACGCTGACAACTGTTCCAGTGGCGGCACGACCGAGCACAGGTGAAGTTTGTGCGATCGGGCGCGGTGGCACGTGGTTTACGGCGCAGGCCGAGAGTAGCAGGACGGTCATGACGCAGGGCATCATCCAGCGCATGGGGCCATAGAACCGGTTCACGAATATCTCTCCAGACGCATTCCAAGGATTTTTATCATCGTTAGCTGGGGCGAGATAGCGCCAGCGTGATCCAAGTTTTTCTTGCTGGAACTTATGTTCTAGGATAGTGGGTTACAGCGCCTTGTTTAAGCCATCATTGAGCGAAATACTCTAAGGCAATGGCGTAAGTGCTGGAGGCTTCAACTTTGACCGCAACGTCCCGTTTACGGGTTTTGTCGTAATGCCCGGTCTCTCGCGTCGTGCGGTGCGGCTATCCGCCGGTTGTGCTGGCCTTGCGCTGTTATCCGCCTGCGCCTCGAACAGCCGTGTCTCACCCGGGCTTTCCACGAATTATTATCTATCGCATGCGGCGGGCAATTATACGCCGCCAGGTCCGCCAAGCGACCCGTGGGGGCCGTATATCCAAATCGCGGCGAGCAGGTTTGATGTCCCCGACACCTGGATACGGCAGGTAATGCGCGTGGAGTCCGGCGGCAACGAGTATACGGATGGGCAGTTAACTGTTTCCGCGGCGGGCGCTATGGGGTTGATGCAGCTTGAACCGGGGACGTATCAGGAGATGGCGTCGCGGTACGGCCTGGGGACCGATCCGTTCAATCCTTACGATAATATCATGGCCGGGACGGCGTATATTCACGAAATGTACCAGGTTTACGGCTCTCCCGGGTTTCTTGCGGCGTATAATGCAGGGCCGGGACGGCTCGATTCCTACATGAATTATCACACGCCTCTGCCATATGAGACGATCAACTATGTTGCGATGATCGCTCCGAATATCCAGGGCTATTACCCCGCGCATCGCTCGGATGCCGATGAGCTGGCCTTGAACACAGAACCGGCGTCAGTTGCCGGCGGTATTCTCCCCGCAGGATTTCAGCCTGAGGCGCCGGGACCACAAATGCCGGACAGCCCCATTGCGCCGGTTGAAGTTGCTGCGGTTGCACCGCCCTCGTACCCTCAAGGGTCATCCGTTTTCACGCCGCAACCGGTGCAGGTTGAACCTGTCCCAGAGCCTCCGCCGCCGCCGGTATCGCATCCTTCTTTCTCAATTATACCGGCCGCCATGGCGGATACGCCGCCGCCTCAGCAATATGCCCAAGCGCCGCAGCAATACACGCCGCCTGCGCCGCAATATATTCCACCCGCGCATGAGGACAGTCAGCCGGTGCACGCATATGAACCGGTGGAACATTCCGGCTGGGCCATACAGGTCGGGGCTTATGACAGTTCATCTAACGCGCGTGCCGCGTTGGGGATTGCCGAACTTTCGGCGGTGAGCATGCTGGTCAACGGGCGGCCGATGGTCATGTCAGTCCATTCCGAGAACGGCACGAAGTACCGCGCTCGGGTGGTCGGCTTGCCGCATGAAGACGCGGTGGATGCGTGCAACCGGCTCTCCACCGGTCCGACGGGATGCGTCGTGCTATCGCCTGAATCGCAATCCTGATTTAGGACGTCGTCAACGCATTTAGCTGGCGCCGCCTGCCAATAACGTGGCCCGCACCGCATCCTCCGGAACATCATCGCTTGTGAAGGCTTTTCCGATGCCGCGCGTCAGCACGAAGGTGAGCTTCCCGCCACGCATCTTCTTGTCCTGTTTCATATGTCCTAGAAGTCGTTCCGCCGGCAGGCCTGCAATTTTGCTAGGCAGGCCAAGGCTTTCAAGATGCGCTGCGACACGGCTGGGATCTTCCGGCGGGCATAACCCCAGCGTAGCCGAGAGTTGGGTGGCGAGCACCAGCCCCGTGGCGACCGCCTCGCCATGCAACAGCCCTTGGCCGTAACCGGTTTCGGCCTCCAGCGCATGCGCGAAGGTGTGGCCAAGATTCAGCAACGCGCGGCCGTTATTGGGTTTGGTCTCACGTTCGTCATCACCCACGACCTGCGCCTTGAAGGTGACAGCCTTCTCAACGGCCACAGCCAGCAACGCGGCATCGCCGTTCAGCATGGCGGCAGCATGCATTTCGCACCAATCGTATAGGGCGGCGTCGGCGATGAGCCCGGCTTTCACGATTTCCGCGTAACCTGCACGGCGCTCGCGTGCGGGCAGGGTTTCCAGCACACCGGTATCGGCCAGAACGAGATTTGGCTGATGAAATGCGCCGATCAGGTTTTTCCCATGGGGCGAATTGATTCCCGTTTTGCCGCCGACGCTGGAATCGACCTGCGAGAGCAAGGTGGTGGGAATCTGGATGAAGGGAAGCCCGCGCAGCGTCGCCGCCGCAGCGAACCCGGCGAGATCGCCAATGACGCCGCCACCGAGCGCAATGACAGTGGTGTGCCGATCCACCTTACGGTCTAGCAGTGTTTCAACAAGGTTTTGCCACGTCTTTAGGCTCTTAGACGCCTCGCCGGAAGTCACGGTGATGCTGGAATGGCTTACGCCGACCTCGTCCAGGCTGTTCTCCAAACGGGCCAGATGCAGCGCCGCGACGGTTTCATCGGTTACGATCACGCAGCGTGGCTGAGGCAGCACCGGGCCGATATGCGCGCCGGCGCGGGTCAGCAAATGACCGCCTATGATGACATCATAGCGGCTTTGTGAGAGCTGGACGGGAACGCGGCGCGGCGCGCGATGGTTGGTGAGGGCGGTCACGACTTTGTTTGTGGTCACGTGTGGAGGGTCCTCTGAGCCTTCGACGATAATGTCAGCCTGCGCATAGAGCGGACTACGCTCCTCGGAAAGCCGCCGGAGAATTTCGGCGGGGTTGCCGGCGTTCAACAGGGGGCGATGCGTGCGGCCCTGAACGCGTTGCAGCAATATCGGCAGCGGGCAGCGCAGCCAGACCGAGATAGCGCGGTCCCGGATCGTGGCCCTGGTTTCCGGGTCCATGAACGCGCCGCCACCGGGGGCCAGCACGATTCTCCCATTGGCCAAAAGGCGCTGGATCACGCGCTTTTCCCCGGCACGGAAATGCGCCTCTCCATGTTTCGCGAAGATCTCCGCGACGCTGACGCCGGCCGCGCGCTCGATTTCCTGGTCGGCATCATAAAACGGCAGGCCGAGCTGGGCGGCCAGCCGTTTGCCGATTGCCGTTTTGCCGGCCCCCATGAGGCCGATGAGCACGATGCTCCGTTCGGCCATCGGCGTAATTTGGCTGTTGAGTTCCATGGTTCGAGAGGCTTATCACATCGAGCGCATGACGATAGATGGCCATGGCGACGCGTTCCTCGAAATGCTGGCGGCCGAGCGCGGCGCGGCGCGCAACACGCTGGTGGCGTACGAGGCGGATTTGGAGGATTTTGCGGCGTTTCTGCACAAATCCGGCATGCCGCCGGGCCGCGCCGGGCCGCGTGAGTTGAGCGGATATATGGATTCTCTGCATGCCACGGGCATGGCTGCACGGACGCAGGCGCGGCGCCTCTCCACGCTCCGGCAATTTTTTCTCTTTTTGCTGCGGGAGGGTATTCGCGACGACAATCCTGCGGCCGAACTTGCCACGCCTCGGCTGCCGCAAAGCTTGCCGAAATATATGAGCGAGGGGGAGGTCGAGCAGTTGCTGCGCACGGCCCGCGAATTTCCTGGCTTGCCGGGGCTGAAGGCCTGTGCCGGGTTGGAAATTTTGTATGCAACAGGGTTACGCATATCGGAGCTGCTGGCGCTTCCGGCGCGCGCATTGGCCACGGATGCCGCCGTGCTGATCGTGAAGGGCAAAGGCGGGAAGGAGCGCATTGTACCGCTCTCCGACATGGCCAAGGCTGCGGCCACGAGCTTGCGTGAAGCGACGACCACCGCGAAATCTCCCCCGAGATTCCTTTTCAGCGGGCGGGATCCACGCCAGGCGATGACACGCCAGGGATTCGCGTTGCTTTTGAAGCAGATAGCGCTAAGGGCGGGAATCGATCCCGCCCGCCTCTCGCCGCATGTGCTACGACATTCCTTTGCTTCACATTTGCTGGCCCACGGGGCGGATTTGCGGAGCCTGCAGAAGTTGCTCGGCCATGCCGATATCGCGACGACACAGATTTACACCCATGTTCTGGCCGAACGGCTCCAGCGTCTGGTCGAGGCGCATCACCCGCTCGCGGGGGGGGGCCACTGGTCAGGGGTCGAGTTTTGCTTGGGCGAAGACCTCGAAGCGGAGCCGGGCTAGCCAGGAGCCGCGATGCTGCTTTTCGTGTGCGTGGAGGTAACTCCGCATCTCGTTCGGCATTTTCCGTCGTGCCGGTAGGTCGGTATTCACGGCTGCGCGGACGCCTTCGATGGTGGCGGCAAGCCGACGGTTGAACAAGGCTTTGAGGAGATAGCCCATCACCCTGGGCGTAAGGGAGAGCCAGGATTCTCCCCATTTGCGTGCGATGATGAGCCGGTTACGCACGAAATAGGTCATTCGATTGGCGCTCCAGGCAACGCGCCCTTCCGGCGAGACTTTATGGATCACTGCCAGCCGGCCATCATACCCGATAGACCAGCCCAGCGCGATTGCGTTGAGGCAGAAGTCATATTCTTCCCAGGTGAAAAAGAGCGATTCGTCGTACCCGCCGACGGCATCCCAGGTGGCGCGCCTTATGGCATGGCCGGCGCCCACAAAGGTTGTCGTATCGAAGCGATCTCTGTACCGGTCGATCAGCCGGGCAGGGTAGCCCCAGCTGAACTTGTCCGGTTCCACCCCGTCGCGGGCCAGAATGTTGAATCCCAGCGCGCCGAGTGGGGGCCGCTCTGCGAAAGCTCGAATGGCCCGGGCAACCACCCATTTGCCTTCGAACGTCGCGTCGTTATCCAGGGCGACGATAACTTGCCCGTGGCCTAGCGAGGTCGCCAGATTGCGGCCCCCCGCGACGCCGAGATTTTCGGTCGCCGCGTACAGGGCGAAATTCCGAGATTTTCCGAACGTCCGGGCAATTTCAACAACCGTTTCTGGATCGGAACATTGATCCAGCACTGTGATGTGATACGCTGCTCCCCGTTGCGCTAGCGCAGATTGCACTGCCTCCAATGTTTCGGCGGTCCGGTTCAACGATAGGATGATGATGTCGGCGTCATAGGCACCCAGCGGTGGACGGGAGCCTGCCACAAGCCGCGTGGCGGAGGTGGCTGGGGGACTCTTTAGCATCTCAATGCGCATTCGTCTGGGTGATGACGGCCGGGAGTGTCTTGAACAAGATTGAGATATCGAGCCAGAGCGACCAGCTCTGTATATATTCGAGATCACTCGCCAAACGCTGCTCAAGCATGCTGATGATCGGGGTCTCACCGCGTTGGCCGCGGACCTGGGCGAGTCCGGTTATGCCGGGCTTCACGCGATGGCGCAGTCGATAGAGGCGGACGGCGTTCTCGAAATCGATGCCTTCAACCTGGGTTTCCGGCGCGTGCGGACGTGGGCCGACCAGCGACATTTCTCCTCGAACGACGTTGACGAGCTGGAGCAGCTCATCAATCGAGCTGCGCCGCAGAAAGCGGCCTATCCGTGTGATTCTTGGGTCGTTCGGCCGGGCCTGTGCGAAAGGTCGGTGTGGATCGTCCTGCATCGTCCGGAATTTCAGCACGGTAAATTTCTGGCCCTGCGCCCCAGTACGAATTTGCCGGAAGATCACGGGCCCCGGCCCGCTCGCGCGCACAAGCGAGGCGCAAAGCAGGAGCAAAGGGGCGAAGAATGCCAGCAGCAGGATACTTACAACGAGGTCGAAGCAGCGTTTGGTCTGATTCCGCGAACTAACGAGGTTATCTGTGACAAGCGGTACAATTTTGCAGGAGCCGGAGTTGCCATTCAGAATCTCAGGCAGGTTGCCCGCAATATCCAAGGCAAGCCAGATACGCGTGGGATAGGCCACGAGGTCCGCGAGAAGTTTTTCCCTGTTTGACGTCGAGAACATGGGTGTTGCTTGCTCGTGAACGAAAATGACGTCTTGGATTGCGTTCGAGTGAACCATCCTGAGAAACGCCTCGGTATTCGCCAGCTCTGGCCAGACGCTTAAACGTTTCGGCGATGAGCGAGGGGCCAGAAAAAGGACGCCGGCGACCGGTCCTGAAATATTTTGCTCGGCCAAGGCGCTGCTGAGGCCGTCCGGGCACCGGTCGTTGCAGACGACGAGCGGCCCGCTCGTTGGCTTCGTCGTCTGATGTGCCGCAATTTGCTTCGCCACGGCGCTGCGGGTGGTCGCCAGAATGACCGGCGTGACGGTAATATCTGCTGTTGTCCAATGCCGGGCCAGGATATGCGGGTGGCCGAGCAGTATGAAGAGGGAGAACATTGAGACGCTTGTGGCCAGGAAACAATTGATCGCGAGCCGGGTCTGCTTGTTTCGTGCATGCGCGAGGTTCGCGCGGTAGCCGCCATGGGAGGCGATGAGCACGACCGTGATGCAGGAAAGCAACGGCCAAAAACAAAGGTTTCGAGCAATGCCTGCTGTCTCCTGTGGCACTAGGCTCGCGCAAGCCGGCACAACCAGGATCGAAAAAAAATCGCCGATGCGTAAAAAAAAGCCAGAAGAAAGCACTGGGCGCTTTACAATTATAGGTTGATTAGAATATAAATGGCCGTGATCTATCCCGGCGGACGCCCGAAGCTCTGCCATCGACTAATCGCCTTAAGGTTGTTTTAATTAAATAGTTTTCACTTAAGGTTGTATTAGCTAAATACAAAACGTTTGGAAAGAAAATAATTAAAGAGCAAGCCTGCTGCGGAACCCGCAATAATCGCGAAGATCGGCTGATTATGGCAAAGGCTACTTATTGAGATTAGTGTAAAATATGTTCCGCGATTGAAAGCGAAGCCAATAAGGTTTGCTGCGAAAAATTTCGCCCATTGCACGTGTGCGGCACCGTGGTCCTTGTGGCGGAAGGTCCAAACCCGGTTCAGCGCCCAATTGGCTGTGGATGCCACGAAATAACTTAGGAATCCGGCGATATAGAGGCCGGTTAGGTGCCGTAAGGCATATACCGTGCCTGTATCCCAGCAAAACCCAAGCGTCCCGACGACGGCGAAGCGGATGAAATCCGCACCGATCCCGGTGCGGGCAAGAAGTCCAACGCCCGCGTCCAGCCCGTTGAGAAGCCGTCTCGAAAAAGTATCGCTCATGCTGCTTTGCGCTAACGAAGGTCAGGCTGATGAGCAAGCGGGCGAGCTACTAATCGGCGAAAGGGTCTTGCATCAGAATCGTATCGTCACGTTCCGGGCTGGTGGAAAGCAGCGTGACCGGTGCTTCCACCAGTTCCTCGATGCGCTTAACATATTTAATCGCCGCCGCCGGGAGTTCAGCCCAGGAGCGCGCACCTCGGGTAGAGCCGGTCCAGCCTTCCAGCGTCTCGTAAACGGGGTGAGCAGCGGCCTGGGCGGCGACGCCTGCGGGCAGATGTTTGAATTTTTCGCCGTTGATCATGTACCCGACACCGATTTTCAGTTCCGGGAAACCGTCCAGCACATCCAGCTTGGTCAGAGCCAAGCCGTTAATACCGCCGACCTTCACGGCCTGGCGGACCAGCGCGGCATCGAACCAGCCGCAACGGCGTTTGCGGCCAGTTACCGTACCGAATTCGTGGCCGCGCTCGCCCAGTTCACGTCCGGTATTGTCATGGAGTTCTGTGGGAAAGGGGCCGGAGCCAACACGCGTGCAATAGGCTTTGGCGATGCCGAGCACCCGGCCGACAGCATCCGGTCCGACGCCACTGCCCGAAGCGGCGGTGCCGGCAACCGTGTTGGACGAGGTGACAAAAGGGTAGGTGCCATGATCGACATCCAGCATCACCGCCTGCGCGCCTTCGAACAGGATGCGCTCGCCGGCATGTTTGGCTGCGGCCAGACGTTCCCAAACCGGTTCCGCGAAGGGAAGGATCTGTGGCGCGAGTTCCAAGAGGCTGGTGAGCAGTTCGGCTTTGTTGAAAATCGGCGCGCCGAGCCCGGCCAGCAGTGTGTTGTGATGCAACAGCAACTCGTCCAGCTTGTTGGAGAGCGTCTCCGGTTCGGCCAGATCGCAAACGCGTATGGCCCGCCTAGCCACTTTATCCTCATAAGCCGGGCCAATCCCGCGACCGGTCGTGCCGATTTTGCGATCGCCTCGCGCAGTCTCGCGCGCACTGTCCAAAGCCGCGTGCAGGGGGAGAATCAGCGGAGCGTTATCGGCAATTCGCAGCGTCTCGGGCGTGACTTTGAGGCCCTGGGCACTGACGCGGGCAATTTCAGCCAATAGCGCGAAAGGGTCCACGACCACGCCGTTGCCGATGATACCGAGCTTGCCCCGCACCAGACCTGACGGCAACAAGGAGAGTTTATAGGTCTGGTTGCCTACAACCAGCGTATGCCCGGCATTGTGTCCACCTTGGAAACGCACAACGATATCGGCGCGACTGGCGAGCCAGTCCACAACCTTGCCTTTGCCCTCGTCACCCCATTGCGCGCCGATAATCGTTACGTTGGTCATTTCGATTCCTTACGAAAGGCTGGTGACGGTGCCGTCGAGATAAATATGGCTGCAGGCGAGCCGCGTGGCGTCCAATTTTGGCGCGTGATGGGGTGCGAGCCCGGCAACCGTCGCGAAATTCTGCGCGCGCAATGCCGAAGCGTGTTCCGGTGGCGTGCCGAAAGGCAGATAAATGCGTGGCCGCAACGCCCGGCTGGGTGCAACCCGCACGATCGTGTCGGGGTAGAGCGTGATGCCGGTTGCAGGCTCCGTATCGCCACATAGATAGCGCCCGCCGCGGCCGAGTTCGGCCTGCCGACCTGGGGCAAACAGGGTAATGCAGATGCCGGTATGGTATTGGTAGCCGCGGAACTCGACCGGGTCCGTCGTGAGTTGCAGGTCCGGGCGGTGGCGCCGAATGGCGGCGACCGCTTCCGACATTCGGACGGCCTGGGCACGCGCCGTCTCAGGCAGGTCGATGGCAAGCAAAGCAGGGATCGCACGCTCCGCCGGTCCGCTCGCCTCCAGCAATTGCAATAACGTGCCGGCGACGGGACCGCCGAGTTCGGCAACGGCGGCAGCGTCCTTGCGGTCCAGCGCCCGCGCCAAAGCGGGGTGCTCGGCGGCGTTGAGCGTCTCCAGCAGATGAAGCACGAGGCGGGGAACCGTGAGATCCACGCTGATATTTGTCAGCCCGATACTGGCCAAGGCTTCCACGGCGGTGAGGATGATTTCGGCATCAGCCTCTGCGGTATCATGGCCGATCAGCTCGATGCCTGCTTGGGCGATTTGGCGCTCCGGCTGGAGATGTGAGCCACGGACTCGCAGGCACTGCCCCGCATAAGTCAGGCGCAGGGGGCGAGGTGCGTTGGCGAGGCGTGTGGCGGCGAGACGGGCGATCTGCGGTGTCGTATCGGCGCGCAATCCCATCATGCGTTGGCTGTCCGGGTCCATAAGCCGGAACGTCTGCTCTGCCGTGGCGCCGCCAGAGCCGGCGAACAGGCTGTCCTCGAACTCCAGCAAAGGCGGTTTCACCCGCTGGTAACCATGCCCGGCGAAGCAATCCATGATGGCTTCGACAGATCGCGCCTCAAGCTCCGCCTCGGGCGGCAATACGTCGCGTAAGCCGGCAGGGAGCAGAGCGGGGTGGGTGAGCGGCGTTTCGTTCATGGGAACCAATGCTGTGGCGCGGCGCTATAGCATTGCTGGGCCTCAGGTCCAATTGCGGATACGCACGTGTTCCATTACAGCAGAAAATACAACCTAAACGGGTTATTTTCGTGCTGTTTAACACCAAACTCTTTATTCTCGTGTTTCTACCTTTGGCGCTTTGTGGTTTCCTGCTCTTAGGGCGCTTGGGGCGGCAACCGGCGCTGGGCTGGCTTTTTGCCTGTAGCCTGATCTTCTACGCGTGGTGGAAGCCGGTTCTCGTCCTGCTCCTGATGGCCTCGATTTCGGTGAATTTTTGCCTGGGTAAACGCGTTCATGGCCGCAAACGCTCGGGTGCCTGGCTCACGGGTGGCTTGACCTTCAACTTGGCGCTGCTCGGATTTTTTAAATATGCCAATTTTTTTGCAGTGCTCCTGGGCTTGCGGCCGCCTTTTGGCGGCGTTTTGCTGCCGCTCGGCATCAGTTTTTTTACCTTTCAGCAGGTGATGTATCTGGTGGATACGAGCCGAGGGGACATCAAGCCGCCGCCTTTTCTGGATTATGCTTGTTTCATCGCGTTTTTCCCGCATCTCATCGCTGGGCCGATCGTGCGGCCCGCCCATATCCTCCCACAATTCGCAGGGTTGCAACCAAGGAAAGACTGGAGGGTGCACTTTTCAGAAGGCGGCGAGATTTTTTTGCTGGGCCTCGCGAAAAAGCTTGTCCTGGCGGATGGTCTGGCCCGGTTCGCCGATCCAGGCTTTGCCGCCGCTGGCGCGGGCTACCCGCTCACCTTGATCGAGGCGTGGAGCGCCTTGTTGGCCTATGCATTACAGATTTACTTCGATTTTTCGGGCTATTCCGATATGGCGATCGGCCTTGCGCGCCTCTTCGGCATTCATTTTCCGGTCAACTTCAACAGCCCTTATCAGGCCCGCAACATCAGTGAGTTCTGGCGGCGGTGGAACATCACGCTGAGCGGTTTTCTGCGGGAATATCTCTATATCCCGCTTGGTGGAAACCGGCGCGGCGAGATGCGGCGGATTGTGAATCTCATGGCAACCATGCTGCTCGGCGGTTTATGGCATGGCGCCGCATTGCGATTTGTTCTCTGGGGCGGGCTGCACGGGGCGTTTCTGGTGCTGCATGGATGGTGGCGGCGCTTCGGACTGCCGCTGCCGACCTTTGCCTGCCGGTCTCTCACATTGCTAGCTGTGATCCTCGCCTGGGTGCCCTTCCGGGCGTCAGGCTTCTCCGCAGTGATGAATTTCTATCAGGGGCTGTTTGGCTATAACGGCATCGCGATACCGGCGCTCTATATCAAAATGCTTCCTGCACTCGCGCATTTGGGCCGCGCTGTGCCGGTTTTGCCGTATCTTGGAGATGCGCGGAGCCTTAGCCTGCCGCAGGCGGCCGTGTTTCTGGCGCTAGGCTGGTTCATAGCTCTGGCGCTACCGGAGCTGCACAGCATGGGTCGGACCAGGCGGAGTCTCGCCCTGGTAGCAAGCTTCGCATTCAGCTTTCAGGCCTTGCTTTTCGCGCCGGACACCTTGCCCTTTCTATACTTTCAGTTCTGAACGATGCGGCGGATTTTCCTCTCCTGCGCGCTCTCCATCGTTATCTATCTGGTGCTCTTCGGGCTGGTGGTGGACCGTCCCTTGTCGCTTGGCCTGCTTCAACTGGAAATATCACAGAAAATTTCCATCATGGCGGCTTTGCCATCGCCCAAACTGGTTATTCTCGCAGGCTCAAACGGGCCCTATTCCCATTCCTGCTCGGTAATCGGCGATATGCTGGATATGCCGTGCGAGAATGCCGGTATTGCGGTCGGAATTGGGCTGGATGAGATGTTCATTCGATATGGGCCGCTGCTTCATAGGGGTGACATCCTCTATATGCCAATGGAGTTGCAGCAGTATTCCGCCACGGGTGCCGAGTACCGCGCAGGGGTCGATGGAGAAATTTTATTCCGCCGTGACCGGCGTATCTTGGCCCAGCTGTCGTGGGGGCGGATTCTGGGCGCCTTTTTTTGTTGCAGCCTGGCGGATATTCTTGAGGCCGGGGTAGAAATGCCGCTCGTGCGTTTCGGGGAGATTAATCCGGAGCTTTTGCTGGCCGGGGAATATAACGCACAGGGAGACCGCATTGATAATGTCCGCGCGGATGCGGATGCAGAATTGCTGCACCATGTTGTCCGGGCTGCGCCGGATGCAGCCGACATTGCACAGGGGTATGGCAAGAAGCTGATCGCCGGCTTCGTCGCCCGGGAGTCCGCCTCGGGTATTCTGGTGGTGGGTGGCTTACCGACGGATTTCTTAGGCACACAGCTTTCGATGGCCGCGATCGCCGAAATTGCATCGGTATATACGGCGAATGGCGGTGCGTTCATGGCTTTGCCGAATCTCAGCCTTTATCCGCCGGAGAGTTTCTTCAATAGCGAGGATCATCTCGCTCAGCCTTGCCAGTTCCGGCACTCGATCGCGATTGCCTATCGTCTTGCTGCCCTGCTCCACCGCCCCGTCAGACAACCGTCATTAGCCGTCTTTAAACTAGCAGCAGCTTGCCCGGTGCAGTCAATGACCCGTTACCCAATGAGTGCTGCGCGTTGACCGGCCAGTCGCGCCCAGGCTTCGGCCTCGTCCTCATCGAACAGCTCAGTCAGCTTGCGCATCATCGTCCCGCCCAGTTCCTCGGCATCGACGATCGTCACGGCCCGCCGGTAATAGCGTGTCACGTCATGTCCGATGCCGATGGCGATCAACTCGACGAGTTCACGGCTCTCGATATCGCGGATCACGTCGCGCAAATGCCGCTCCAGATAATTTCCCGAATTCACGGAAAGGGTCGAGTCATCGACCGGCGCACCATCGCTGATGACCATCAAGATGCGCCGGTGCTCTGGCCGGTTTAGCAGGCGGCGATACGCCCAGAGGAGCGCCTCGCCATCGATGTTCTCCTTGAGCAGTCCTTCGCGTAGCATCAAACCGAGGTTTTTACGCGCGCGCCGCCAGGGCGTATCGGCGGCTTTGTAGATAATATGCCGCAGGTCGTTCAGCCGGCCTGGCATTGCGGGTTTGCCGGCCGCAACCCATTGCTCGCGGCTCTGCCCGCCTTTCCAGGCTCGGGTCGTAAAGCCCAGAACCTCGACTTTTACCGAGCAGCGTTCCAGCGTGCGGGCCAGGATATCCCCGCACATCGCTGCCACGGTAATCGGCCGGCCGCGCATGGAGCCGGAATTATCGATGAGCAGCGTTACCACCGTGTCACGGAAATCCGTGTCGCGCTCGCGCTTGTATGTCAGGGCCAGTAACGGATCGACGATGATGCGCGATAGCCTTGCGGAATCGAGCATGCCCTCTTCCAGGTCGAAATCCCAGGCGCGGGTCTGCTGCGCGAGCAGGCGGCGCTGCAGCCGGTTGGCGAGCTTGGCGACGACGGCGTGCAGATGCTGCAATTGCTGGTCCAGCTGCTGGCGCAGGCGGCTCAGCTCCTCCGGGTCGCAGAGCGCGTCGGCGTCGATTTCTTCATCATTGGCACGGGTGAAGGCGCGGTACCCAGCGGTCTCGTCACCGGCTGCGGGTGCGCGGCGCTGCTGGGGGCCTGCCGGGGCGTCGTCGGATTCTGCCGAGACATCCTCGGCGTCGCTATCTTCCTCGGAGTTTTCCTCCGCCGCCTCGCCTTCGGATATTTCCGGCTGGGCGGCCAGCATGGCGTTTTCCTCAGACTGGTTCTCGCCCTCGCCATCCTGCGAGTTATCCTGCTGGGCGGTCTCTTCCCCGCCTTCCTCATTATCCTCCGGGTCGTCGCTCTCCTCGGTTTCCGCTTCGGCCTCCGCAAGATCGAGCGCCGCGAGCAGTCTGCGCGACGCTTTCGTGTAGGAGGATTGGTCGGCCCTGGAAGAGGCCAGCTCGTTCAGCGCGGTTTCGGCATCCTCGCCCAGCGTGTTCCGCCACAAATCGATGATCTGTTTTGCGGATTCGGGTAGAGAGCCTGGCTCCATCCGGTCACGCGCCAGTAGGGAGAGGGCGGTCACCAGCGGCAGCTGGTCGCGCCGTGTCATATGACTCAACCCATCGTTTTCGCATTCTTCGTTCAGCCTGCCGCGCAAATTGGCGGAGACGCCAGCCATATGCTGCGCGCCCACGATTTCCACACGTGCTTGCTCCAGCGCATCATAGGCTTCCCTTGCCTCCCGGGTGGAAGGGGCCCGGGCCGTGTGAATGTCATCGTCGTGGTGGCGCAACCGCAGCGCGATGGCGTCCGCCGCACCGCGCAGCTTGGCCATTTCCGGTGCGGCGAGCGCCCTCGAAGGTGCTGGCAATCGTGCCCGTTTACCGGAAAGGCCGGATTGTCCGGGTTGATACGCCACCTGCACGTCCGGCACTTGCGCGATGGCCCGCAGCGCGCTCGCGGTCGCACGCTTGAAATCTTCGGCTTTGCCCTGATCGTTGCTCGCGGTCATCTCGGCTTAAACGGTCTTGCGCAGGCCGGTCGAAATCTCCTCGTTGAAGCAGCGCTGATAATACTCGGCGACCGTGTTCCGCTCGGCCTCGTCGCATTTGTTCAGGAAGGTCAGCCGGAAGGCAAAGCCGACATCGCCGAAAATCCTCGTATTCTCAGCCCAGGTGATGACGGTGCGCGGCGACATAACCGTGGAAATATCACCCGCGATGAACCCGGCGCGGGTGAGATCCGCCAGCGCAACCATACTCTCGGTCCGTCTTTTCAACGCAATGTCCGAAGCCGGAATCCCAAGCTTGGCCAGCACGATGGCGACTTCCTGGGCGTGCGGCAGGTAGTTCAGCGTGGCGACGATGTTCCAGCGGTCCATCTGTCCCTGATTGATCTGCTGGGTGCCGTGATAGAGCCCGGTAGTGTCCCCCAGCCCGACCGTGTTGGCCGTGGCGAACAGTCGGAATGCCGAATGCGGGCGGATCACGCGGTTCTGGTCGAGCAAGGTAAGGCGGCCTTCCACTTCCAGCACGCGCTGGATCACGAACATCACATCGGGGCGCCCGGCATCGTATTCGTCAAACACCAGCGCGCAGGGATGCTGCAATGCCCAGGGGAGAATGCCTTCCCGGAACTCGGTCACCTGCTTGCCGTCTTTCAGGACGATCGCGTCTTTCCCGATCAGGTCGATACGGCTGATATGGCTGTCCAAGTTGACGCGGATGCAGGGCCAGTTCAGGCGCGCCGCGACCTGCTCGATATGGGTGGACTTGCCGGTGCCGTGATAGCCCTGAACCATCACACGGCGGTTGAACGCAAAACCCGCCAAAATCGCGAGCGTGGTCTCACGATCAAACTGATACGCGGGGTCGATCTCCGGCACATGCTCTGTGCGAACGGAAAAGGCAGGAACGTCAAGCTCCGCGTCGATCCCGAAAACGTCACGCGCCTTGACGGTGAGGTCCGGCGTGTTCACCGCTGAGGTGGGTGTATTACGGGCTTCGGCGATCGCGGCGATATTGTTCATCGAAAATTCAATCCTGTTGCTTCATGCATAGATATCGGCGGGCGGCGGTCATTCAACCTTGCTCAGTCCGCTGCGGATTGCGACGCTGCGGCGTGGTTCACGGTCAGTTTGCCACGTAGCGTCGCATAGGCAAGGTTGATTGTTTTGAGGATCTCTTCAGAGGCTTTATCTCCGTTATTGGCGTCGGGATGATGTCGCTTGGCCAAAGCCTTGTATTTGGCCTTCACGGCGTCGAGCGTCACTGGCCAGCTCAATCCCAGTACACCGAGCGCGTCCCGTAGCTCCGGGGGCGCGGCGAGGTTGGGGGCCGCCTTGGGGCGGGACCCGAAGGCGAAAGCGTGCAACTCGTTCTCCATCGCCTCGTCCATGCGCGCGGTATGGCCAAGCCGCCCCAGCGGCCAGCTCGGTCGTTGCCAGGACGTGTCTGCCCGGACCTGGGCCTCGATCTCGCCGGGGGACATACCCTTGTAATAATCCCAGGAGGCGTTGAATTCCCGCACATGGTCCAGGCAGAACCAGTGAAAATCCCGGCCGCCGGCGCGGGATTTCGGGGCGCGATATTCTCCGGGATTGGCGCAGCCCGGCGCTTCGCATCCCTGGCCCGGGGCGTCCGGGTCGGGCGCATAAGCGCGCGGCTTGCGTGTTGAGGCATTCATGGTCCTAATGTGCGCGCTTGCCTTGAATTGGCAACACTCGATTATAGCCCGGCTGGTGCATGCGGCGGTGGCGCGGGCGGCTTATTGCAATGGATGGACGATGCATGGCGAACAGGTACGAAAGAATCCATCAAATTCTCAGCGAAAGTTTCAAACCGGTCGCGCTTGAGATTATCGATGAGAGCGCCAAACATGCTAGCCATGCCGCGCGCAATGGGGTCGCGGGCGGCGAGACGCATTACCATGTAACCATGGTGTCAGCTGCTTTGGCCGGGCAATCGCGCCTTGGCCGCTCGCGGGCGGTGCACGAGGCGCTGGATGCGGAGTTCAAATCCGGGCTGCATGCGCTCTCGCTCAAGCTGCGGACTCCGGAAGAGGCAGCGTAATTCAGTTGCGCCCGTAAGTATCCTCGAACCGCACGATGTCGTCCTCGCCCAAATAGGCGCCCGACTGCACTTCGATCACGGTCAACGGAATTTTACCGGGATTCTCCATACGGTGGATGCTGCCAAGCGGCAGATAGATGCTCTCATTCTCATGCACCAGACGGATCTCGGAATCGCAGGTCACGGAGGCGCAGCCAGTCACCACGACCCAATGTTCGGCGCGGTGGAAATGCTTTTGCAGCGATAGTTTTGCGCCGGGCCAGACCACGATTCGCTTGACCTGGAAACGGTCGCCTTGGATCAAGCTTTCATAGAAGCCCCAGGGCCGGTAGGTGCGGTTATGGGTGTCGGCCTCTGGCCGCTTCATTTTTTTCAGCCGGTCAACGATTTTTTTAACGTTCTGGGTTTCGTCTTTATGCGCCACCAGCACGGCATCCTTGGTCGTCACCACGACGAGATCCTTCACGCCGAGCAAGGCGGTCAGCGTGCCGTCGCTGCGCACATAGCTGTTCTGGGAGTCTTCCAGCACCACGTCGCCCAGCCCCGCATTGCCATTGGCATCCTTAATTGCGATTTCCGCCAAAGCGGACCAGGAGCCGACATCCGACCAGCCGATGGCGGCCGGCACCACGGCGGCCTTGTCGGTTTTTTCGGCAATTGCGTAATCGATGCTGATATCCGGCGACGTTTCAAAGGCTTCCGCGCCCAGCCGGATAAAATCGAGATCAGTTTTTCGTGTCCGCATCGCGGCCTGAACGGCGGTCAAAACGTCCGGGGCGTAGCGCTCCATCTCGGCCAGCAGAAGGCTGGCGCGGAAGATGAACATGCCGGAATTCCAGAGATTTTTATCGGATTTTAGCAGCTTGGCAGCCGTTGGTGCGTCCGGTTTTTCGATGAACCGGTCCAGCCGGAATGCGCCAGGCAAGCCAGGAAGCGCCTCGCCTTGCGCGATGTAGCCGTAACCGGTTTCCGGCGCCGTGGGGGTCATGCCGAAAGTGACGAAATAGCCCTCCCGTGCGGCGGCGATGGCTGGTTTGAGCGCCGCATCGAGTGCTGCGAGGTCGCTGATCGACGCATCGGCTGCCATGATCCAGAGAACGGTGTCCGGGTCCGTTTCACTCGCCAGCAGCGCCGCTGCCGTGATGGCAGGTGCGCTGTTGCGGCCTACGGGTTCCAGCACCACCTGCGCGCCGCTAATGCCGGCATTGCGAAGTTGTTCGGCTACGACAAAGCGGTGCTCCTGGTTCGTCACGACGATCGGCGGCGTGAACAGCGTCCCCGCGGCCCGAAGCGCCGTTTCCGCGAGCATGGAATGCTCGGAGATCAGCGGCCAAAATTGCTTTGGAAAGCTTTTGCGGGAAACCGGCCAGAGCCGTGTGCCGGAGCCGCCGGATAGGATAACCGGTACGATTTTGTTGCCGCGCTCTGCCAAGCTATAACCACCCCGTCGTTACGCAAAGATTTTGTCATTGGCCTTTGCGACTGCCAATCAAACCGGCAAACTACACAATATGAACGATGTAAGCGATAAATTTCGCCTTGGCGATATAACAGCTTGTAATTTCGCCGGGATCGCCGGGGAAAACCCTGTGATATTGCTGCCCCTTGGCAGCCATGAGGACCATGGTCCGCATTTACCGATGGGCGATTATCTGCTGGCCGAGGCTTTGGCGTTGCGGATCGCAAAAGCAGCGACGCAGGCCGGCGTTCCATCCTTCGTTGCACCTTGTCTACCCTTTGGCGTTGCTGACTATTTTGGTTCCAGCCCTGGGGGTATGGCAATTTCTGCCGCCAGTTTCCGTGCCGTGCTGTGCGATTTGCTCGCCGGGCTCGTCCGGCATGGCCTGACGCGTATCGTGATCCTGAACGGTCATGGGGGAAACGTGCCGGCGATCCACGAGGTGACGCTGGAGATCAAACGGCTTCACGAAATCGTGATACCGTCATTTTATCTTTGGAAAATTGCACGCCAGCTCATGCAGGCCCGTCTGGGGCCTGGGCAGGATGCCCGTTTCGGCCATGGTGCGGAGCCGCTTCTCTCGCTCATCCGCGCCGTTCGGCCAGAGACGATACAGGACCCGAGCGCGACGCTGGACAAGCCAGGGACGCTGCTGGGGCTACCCGTTTCGGATTTCGGCACCCTGAATTTCCGTGGCATTAGCATCGATGCGCCAGCCGAATTTGCCGATGTGCCTCGGGATGCGACAGCCGCGGCTTGGCCCCGATCGTCGGCTGCGCTGGGCTCGGAGGTGGCGGAAGAGCTTGTCGAGATGGCGGCGGCGTTCGTGGTTCACGTTGCGAGCGCCGCCAGCGTTTCCGGGGTGTCTACGTCAAGCAGCACGCAGTCGCTTTCGACCGGCACCTCGACGATCGCTTCTGGATAGAGATGCAAAATTTGCTTCGCGCCGACATCGCCCTCGAGCTTCAGGAGGTCGGGGAAAAAGCGTTGGCCCCATAAGACAGGGTTGCCCCGTTGTCCGTCAAAGCTGGGGATTACGATTTCGCGCCCCTCGGCTGGGCTAAAAGCAGCAATCAATTGATCGAGTATTCCTGGGTCGACGAAGGGCATATCCCCCAGGCAGATGAGCGCTGCGCCGATATGGCCGGAGAGCGCGCCGATACCTGCGCGCAGGCTCGCGGACATGCCTTGCACATAATCCTCGGCATGCACGAATCGGACAGGTTCGTTGGCGAGGGCTTTTCGAATTTCGCCGTCATGGTGCCCGGTCACGACAAGAATCGGGCGAGTTGGAGAGACGGCGATACGCGCTACGGTCTGCACGACCATAGGCCGACCGTCCGGCATTGGGGCCAGCAGCTTGTTCATGCCTTGCATGCGCAAGGATCGCCCGGCGGCTAGCACGATTGCCGCGATGCGGGGCTGAGTGCTGGGCGGCGTGCCGAACCCGCTGGGTTCCCGCGTATCGCGCGCCAGGGGGCGGCCGGCGATTTCCTTCAGCAACCCGCCGACTCCCATGCCGGCCACCTCTTCAGGGCCGACGCGCTCACCTGCGAACAGCCGGTCGAGCACCCAGTCGATCCCGTTCAGGGCCGGGCTGCGCGCACAGCCCGGCAGCACAATTGCCGGTTTGCCGGCGATGTCGCCAAAACAGATAAGATTTCCGGGGTCTACCGGCATTCCGAAATGCGTAATTTCGCCCCGGGCCTGCACAATGGCCTGCGGGGCGACGTCCAACCTGTCTGTCACGGCCGACGCACCGGAGATCAGTATTATCTCTGCTCCCGCCGCCAAGAGGGTCTGCATTGCGATACGAATCGCCGTGGTATCGTGGGGTGTTTCTATGGGCGGTAAAAGCGAGCCGCCACGAGCTAGAATGCGCTGGCGTGTCGCCGCCACCGTATGGCTGATGGCCGCTTTCTTGGTCTGGGGTAATCGCGACAGGATCAGCCCTACCACGCGATTTTGAAATGGTCGCACGCTGATTGAAGCAGGCCCTGCCGCGATCAGTGTTTCAACATCCGCGAGAGTCTGGCCGGAGACCGCGAAGGGAATGATCTTGAGGGTGGCGACGATATCGTCCGGGGCCACCACGCTGCGATCGCCCAGAGTCGCCAGCGTCACGGTCTCGTCGATCCGGTTCAGCCGTTCAATTTTTGTAGTATCGAGCCGCAGGAGCCCCGACACTTCGGCGAAGAGGTTCACCCGACCATGCACATCCTGGGAGCGCCGCAACCCCGGACCGAGCAGCAATTCGCCGATAAAACTTGCGGCCTCGCCCTCCGCCACGTCGCCTGGCTCAAGCCGGGCGATCGTCACTTCGGTATAGCCTGCTGTCTGGAGCAAGGCGAAAGTCGTCGCATCAACGACCGCGCCCTTGCGCAACACGCGATCTTCGGTTTGCAGGCTGTGCGCCAAAATGCCGCCCAGCGCTTGCGCCAGCTTCACACGCCCGAAAATCATTTTGGCCGCATGCTCATTCCGCCTTGGCGGCGCACTGCGACGATTTCAGCGACGACGGATAGCGCGATTTCCGGCGCGCTTATGGCCCCGATATCCAACCCGACGGGTCCACGAATGCGCTGTAAATCGGTTTCCGAATGACCCAACGCTCGCAGCCGCTCCAGCCGCGCCGCATGGGTTTTGCGTGAGCCGAGCGCGCCAATGTAAAACGCTGTCGACCGTACGGCACGGTCGAGCGCTGGATCGTCGAGTTTTGGGTCATGGGTCAGAGTCACCACGGCGGTCCGAACGTCGGGCCGCAGCGCGTCGAGCGCGGTATCCGGCCAATCGTTCAGGATTTCGGAGTCGGGAAAGCGCTCCAAATTCCCGAAAGCCTGCCGCGGATCGACCAGGATGACGGAAAAGCCCGTCATCCGCGCCAGCGATACGAGGGCCTGGGCGATATGCACGGCTCCGACCAGAATGAGGCGGGGGGCGGGATTGCGGGCCTCGATGAACCAGTCCTCGCCCGCGATGTTTCGCGTTCCGCTCCGGTCCTGGGCCAGCAGCTCTGCGCCGGCAATGTTCAAGGCCGGGTGGGCTTGCATGTCCGGTAGCACATACTCTTCCCCATCGCTGAGGCGCTTGGCGAAGGCGACCGGGCGGCGGGCGGCCTGTGCCGCTGCCAATGCCGCGATGGTGGCAAGCTTCACAACAGCGGCTCTACGAAGATTTGCACCTTGCCGCCGCAAGCCAGCCCGACTTCCCA